>Ga0247782_1000239_pt1 | contig 58717 bp, 44 predicted proteins | sample UWRJL019104C5_FD_179928 | JGI IMG/M metagenome (GOLD analysis project Ga0247782, IMG submission 179928) | Plant litter microbial communities from Arlington Agricultural Research Station in Wisconsin, United States - UWRJ-L019-104C-5 | ecosystem: Environmental > Terrestrial > Plant litter >...
TTTTTTTAAGACAAACTAGACAAAATATTCACTTTAACGCTGGGATATATGTCTCCCACCTCTCAGTATCCGCAACAGAGGTTCTCATGTAGTAGCTTAAGCCAGGGATCACTGGTAAGATTCATGTTACAGAGGCAAAGACAGAAAGAGGCGCATTCCCACAAGAGCAAACGGGTGGTATCACTATGTCTCCTAGGATCTACTACGTTAGATTAAAGAGGTCCTGGTTTAGTAGACAATGCCTACGTAGTCTCACCTCAAACACTATTAACAACTTCTATCAAGACTACAGGACTTGCTAGCTGGGCCTTATTGAACCTTCCTACGGTTGAAGGTACTATCACGTGAATCATGCCACCCTATAGATGGCATGGCGTATATTTACATTGGTATATGGGCCATGCGTCTTTTACATTATCGGCCAGTTGACGGCAGAAGTTTGAGTGTTTCAATGACTTTGGGCAAGTCGACTAGAAAAGTAGGACCTGCGCGTTAGCAAAAATGCGCTTGCTTTCACTTGCTTTCACTTACTGACTTGCTCTCGGTTCTGTTAGATACCAGCCTGGGCTATATTTTGTGCTTTATGTCTGCATAATGGACGGCGTCTTGGTCACATCTTACTGCAGTGTGTGAGATTACTGTCGAACTCGACGTTGACGGAATATCCTAGCCCTGAGATGGTGCATTATTTCACAGGGTGATTTAAAAGAGTGTACCTGGGCCGGTGGCGTGGTAGTCCTGCGGTGCAAGGAGATACCCATGTTTTGGTTGATGATTCTGGCCTCATAGCCTACTAGTTATAACCGGCTTACGTAGCTGTCTTTGGCTAGCGGCATTATACATCGGAGACAGAAAGAAGCTGGCAGGAGGCAAACATGGGCTGGGTCCGCGATATCTGCGGGAACGTAGTTGCTCACAGAGGCACGATTTAGAAATAGGTTGCAAGTTGGTACTTGGATTGCAAAATTGTTTAATTAATGCCTCCTATGTGCGGAACGTCCTAAACCGATGCTTCTGGTGTGTGGAGCCCGCCCTCAGGCAACATAGAAAGCATCGGAGGGTTCCAAACACGCCCATGCGCCAATGTATGCAGTTATTGTGATGGCATTATGCCGGTGATGCATTTAGGCGATCTTCTTCAGGTGGACATCGCTAGCAGCAAAAGAATATCAGCTCCGGATGTCATCATGACGAGGTGGTAGAAGTGAACGCCTAAGTGTAGGGAGAACTTACAAGATCAAGTCGGCATTGGGAGGAATGTGGCCAGTGAAACCTCTATTTGAGCCCATTAGCCAAGGTGACTCCACATATATGGGGATGGCGTTCTCGACGCAGTAGGCCATAGCCTGATGAAGTAATTGCGACAGGATTCCAGATTTGTGAGGAGGGAAACTCGTTGACCCGGCCTATCAGATATCACGTATTGAGAGAAAAACTAGACTTACCTAGCACCATAGCCAAAGTCGCTGGTGATGTCCAATGTAGCCTGCTCTCCGACCTTCATGGTCGTAACACCCTCGTCCCAGCCTGATAGGGAAGCATTAATGAAAGGCTGGTTCAAATAGGATGGCACAATATATACCTTTGATGACTTTGCCTACACCAATAGCCGTTACGAAGTCACCGCGACCAGCAGACGTGTCGAATCTGCGACGAGTAGTCAAGTCGGTTAGCAAACGGAACCCATTGGAATGTTGTGAGGTAAAAAGGGCTGACGTCACGCATCCGAAGACATGGTGGACCGGGATAAAGACAGAACCATAGAAATGTACAGCAAATAAATCCAGTGCTGTCTGGTGAATATAGATGGATTGTCTAGGATAGGGGCATATCAACTAGTCTAGCGGGGTAAGATACTCACTTGTTGCCCTTGTTATCAGGCTTGCTGGTGTCCTTGATATAGCCGGTGTATGCAATGGTGACTTGTTGGCCGGCCTTGGGGGTAGGGCCAGTGCCCTCCTGGTGGACAGTCTTGGTGACACCCATGATGAAGTTTCTTGGAATCGATGCGGTGGATAGAAATTGAGAAAATATTGCTTGTCAATCTTTGAGAAGAGTTGTGGAAGAAAACTTGCAAAAATGCAAATGTTAACTTGGAGAGGACAATAATAATACCCTCTGTTTGCAGGTAGGATGTTTAGCGTCTTTTATGACCGTTTTACATAGCAGCTCCGAGGTGAGGGGCATGCTAGAACCTACGAGGTACCTTGGTACATTGTAATGGAGGTATTGGGTGCCCCTCTCTACAAGAAATATACCTACTATGGTCACTTTTTGGTCAAGACTTTTGAGAGGGCCTCTCGAGTAGTTACGTACCTCCAAGTATCTATCAATCATAACTATAGACCCTGGGACTTGAAGACGTTATCCTAAATGCGTACCAGGATACATGTGGCACCAGTCCATCAGGGTCACTTAGCCTCCCTGCGCAATGCGCACTTTGGGTACCTATACAAATGTACCGAAGACCCTCGAAGGTGTCAGATGAGGTAACCTATAAAGAGGACACATGTGGTCTTGAATTGGCGGAAAGCCCGACAAAGTGATCCTTACCCTGCCTCTTGTCAGGTCCCAATATTTCTTGTTGCCTTGCCTTGGCCAACAGGCTACAAGCAAGCATTACCTACAGCCTACTATGATATCACGTTGGAAGTTGCGCCCTGCGGCCTACATGCGTACCTAGTACATTGAGAATACCTAGGGTGAGCACTCCTAAGTATTATCTGCCTCACACTACACAAGCAGGTATCCAGTGGAGAGGTCCTCGGTACCTGATTCGACCACACTAAGGGTTCAGATCTACACGAACACATGCGAGATAGTAAGGATGCAAAAGAGGTATCTGAAGTTCGTAGTTGACCTGCATTAATGTACACACCACAGCCGAGCACAGCAGTACCCATAAACCCAATGTATTTAATGACAGGTATGCCTAACTACTACTACTACTACTAGAGGTACGCACCCAATGTAACAATATTTAAATGCCTTTGGCATCAATAATTGTTTTATTCATTTCAAGTTTGCTGTTTCACGTAACATATGTGATTAATAACATCATTTACTATGTTTGCTGATGACAGCATATAGTACAAACGATGCCGATCTTCCCTCTCCGCTTCCTTCAACCTCACTTACAGGAGTACCTATGTAGTTAGTGGGGTGTAGTTGTAGGTAAGGATTATTACGCGCAGCAAATGCCAGCTGCAGTATGTAGTTGGTTCCGTGTAATTATGAAGTATACATCTGCATTCTACCTTCAGTACGTACCTTATTAATGTACTGAAGCTCGTGTAGATGGAGGTAAGTATGTAACCTTACTTGTAACTACATGCCTAGGTGGTTTAGACAGATAGATCTGTACTGGTATTGCTGGTAGGTCTGGCCACACATTGAGGTGAAGCTAATCTCACACATGACATTTCCTAACAACCAAGATCTTGTGGGTGAGTGCGGGGCAACGCGTGGGGCTGGCTGAACTCTGACGATCACGACAAACATCCCGGGTTGCCAGTGCTACTATACATACCTGCCAACCTAACACTCCTCCCGTCCCCCACGCGTACCGCCATCTTGAGCTGGCAAGTTATAGGCAAGATAAGCGAAGGCGGTGTCCATGTTGGCTTTAGGAACCGACGAGATTTAGGGCATTCATATACGTCTGATCATCTGCATCGCCAACTTTCGCCTCGTCGTGTTTCCCTTTCTTTATGGCAGACTGGAATAGAGACTCGAGGATCTTCGCACAAGGTTAGCTTACCTAAGCTCTCACATAACGATAGGAGGTCCCCCTTCCCTCATTTCAAAGCACTTATTATAGTAGACACATAGAGATGCCCTCGACCCCAACACTTCCCCCTTCAACCAAGTGTAGTACACGAGCCTCGATGAAGTGACGTTCAATCAAACGGAAATGGTGGAATAGGGGCCATCATCGTTGTATTAGACGAGCCTAGAATACTACACCGTCAACGTAGTTCGCATGCCCAGGGGCCTGCCACTTACTCTTCAGAAACGCTGTTTCACTGCCTGAGTTTCTTCTTTACCGCAAGGACCGAGCTCAATCGACCCCCAGCGGCAAGAATAATTCGAGGAATCTTCGCTTGTGCATAATACGTAGCTTCGCATCTCGCACATAATGGGATTCTATTTAATGCCGTGTCTTATCATCAACAAGTGTTGGCAACTCTCATTGGGGTGGATCGAGTCGGTGTCTGCAGAGACCATCAGAAGATTCTGCAGCTACGCGCTTTGTAGCACACGGGCTATCAATTGGCAAGGTGGTCCCCCAATCATCTCTAGCAAAACGTATATGGAAGAAGCAAAAGAAACGTGGCCGGCGAATTCCTGCTACCGTCGATTGTAAGTATGGTCTAACGAACAACGGAGTACGGAGGCCTGTCTTGGTCGGGGTAAGTTATGAGAGTGATGCTAATCGATCCATGGGTGCCCAACCGGTAGTCCCGGGATGAAGCCCTACCACGATCTAGATTAGTTTATCCTCCCATGAAAGGGCTACTGTAATACCCCGAAAGCCGTGAAATATGTTGGGTAAGCAACTGGAGCCGGTCAACTTGTCGGACCATGATCCCCAATCAACTCTCCAATCAACCCTTTAAGCGTTAGCAGAGTGTTGTTCCTCGAAGCCCATCGATGATTTTCTAGGCCTTTCATGCATAACATGAGGAACATATCGCCCAAAGAGGTTTACACTCTCGTTACCACCGATTCCTGGGGACTAACAGTCTGTCTATCTGATAGGCACGTTCCAGGATACGTGGCCATCGACTCCCAATATCTCGTTGTATTATCAGCCGCATCAGGCACTGCCTACAGCTCCAGTATATGATGGTTGGCTATCTGTCACCAGGCACCCATCAGGCTCTATTGCGTGATTAGCTGTATTACGTGACGTGTGTCGTCATCAAGCCTTACTGTCTTTGCTTTTGCGATATTCCCCTGGAATTAGATTGAGCAAGGGCCGTGGAAATAAAAATGAAGGTAAAATCCAGTGATATGCTTCCTAAAGAAAAGCAGGACGTCGGTCCATGGCTATCGCATCGGGCATATGCCTTTGTGACTTTGCTGAACGCGTAGCCATGCGTAGGATTCCGTATATCCTGAATGTCAACTTAATCTTTGGTCAGGTTTGTCTGTCTCATCCCCAGAGGTTTACCTACACTCGTGACCGGCTCGAATCTTCTGTATGCTGGTTTGGTTACTGAAACTGTAAGTTAATATACGACTGGGGTCATAATTCGCCGGAAAAAACTATCCTTGGCCACTCTGTTTTGACTATGGCAATGTGTAACCGCGATTGGCTGGCCTTTCTTGATTCCAGGTTGTACAGGAGAGTTTCCTTGCTAAGGTGTTCCACAAGTATACCTAGAACCCTAGACAGAAGTTAACGATACGATTTTACCCGGCCTGATTCGAGCTGATGTCAGCCGAGATCTTTGCTGCCATCGCCCGTTACCTGTGCATCCCCGTTTCAACATCCCGTTTTCCCACCTACCGGGTCCGCGATAGCGTAACGGCTTTGCGTGGGTGAAAGCCTTTCTATATGTCACTTACCGGATTCTCGGATATTGTAACACGACAAATTCATGATAAGTAGCTCGGGAAAATCTAGGAATGGTAGAGAATCGATAGAATATTTCTCTGGTCCGGCCTCTATTAGAGTACGAATGGCTCCATGCCCTATTAATAGGTAAGAGTTATATAGCATGCGATTGATATATTAAGGATACTGGGGTCTAAAACGAAACCTTGCGGAAGAGCCACGAGTTGGTAACTATATCACATTCCACTCGTCGCCTGCTCCTTACCGAAGACGTTACTGGAGACGTCACACCTGCAAAATGGTGTTGTACGGTACTTAGTGGGTAGGTTATCTGGAGACTGTACATCGGGTTTCAGTGGCTTTTAGGGGTAAAGTTGGCTGCAAACTCTACCCTCGAGTTTAAGAGGATCTTTTTGCAACCCAGATAAACATTCCTAGGTTAGAACGTTTGTCATTTGAGTAACTACTATGCAGAGAACCACATGACCTACTAAGGCTAAAAGTCACGTGTATATACTATAATTAAACACGAACTTTCATCCATCGGCTCAGTGGTCTAGTGGTATGATTCCTGCTTCGGGTTACTCCCTTCCATATCATTACATGGGAATGCAGGAGGCCCCGGGTTCGAATCCCGGCTGAGCCCCGCTTTTTTCCTGAACATATTCTGTTTATGATCTCTTTTTGTAGGTTGTGCAGGCGGCTTGCATTGCTAGCAAAGTAAACTGTTGCGGGGAGCGGAGTGAGAGGAACCTTATACGCAAGCGGCCAGAAAGACGTCCTTGACAACTTCTTTAGACTGCATATTTCCGCTTTGAGTTTATTGTTACAATTGTGCAGCAGCGTTTTATAAGATAACTCAGCTCCTCTTACAATTCAACTATTGTATCGAGGGAGTTACGTATGCCTGCTAGGTAAACTGCTCTCGTTAGTTGGATAAAATATACTCTTAACGATTTGATATCGCTGATACGAAGTTCTCCCCACAATTATGTCTTATCCCCCGCCCTCGAGCCTTATCGAGGACTCATTGTAACCCATAGCTCGTTATTGAATCACCTCTATTCATTCTTTGGTTACAATAGAACTTCGAAAGTCTATATACACGGTCTTTGTAGCATCTAAAACCTAGCCGCTAGTGTCCATTCTTTTTGTCACTCCCAACCGATAGTATAGGACGCATCATGGGTGGAAAGAAAGGTGGTGGTGAGGGTAGTAAAAAAGCTGCTGGCCAGGCTCGAAAGGCCGAGGCAGCCGCTGCTAAAACCGCTGCTGAGGATGCAAAGAAGAAAGCTGCTGAGGAATTGAAATGGCAGAAGGGCGCCAAGAGCGACAATAAAAAGTACGATACTTTGACGCGCCTCTATCTCTTTAGCCAGATGGCTGGCTTGCCAGAGCACGTGCCCACATGAAGGTTCACGATACTGACTCGCCCGTACAGAGAAGCCGAAGCAGCTAAGAAGGCTGAGCAAGCGCGGAAGAAAGCCGAGAAAGAGGCCCTACTCGCCGAAGACGAGCGGAATACACCAGGCCGAGCCCTGCCCAAAAACAAACAGACGGCTGAGAAGAAGCCCAGTCGTGGTATCGACGCTGCATTCAGCCAACTGGATATCGGCAGCGACAAGAAGACGGAATTATCTGGGTCGGGTATCGATGCCGCTCTCGATATACTGAAGACTGACGGCGATAGCGGAGATATTAAGATATTAAGACACGCCGAAAGGAAATACAAGGCTGCCTTAGAAGTTTATATCAAAAATAACGATGCCAGGATCAAGGAAGAATTCCCCGGGTTGAGGCAAAATCAAAGATATGAGCGCCTGAAGAAGGAGTTTGACAAGAGCCCCGACAACCCGAAGAATCAGCTAAGCATTGCCCACAATGCCTCGAAAGAAGAGATACAAGCCGCGATACAAGCCGAGAAGGATAGAATCGAGTCATTATATGCGGCAAAATAGAGGGTCAGGGGTGTTTACTGGGCAACTCTGCAAATTCCACGGCACTCGCCCTATCAGTATGTTGGGGACTGCGGTACAAGTAGGCAAACCAACTGGCTGGTAGAATGGATGAGGAGCAAAATCCACGCTTTTGACTAGTGTCTCGCTTCGAGCGAAAAAACCATATATTTTTCACTGATTAGAATGAAGAAAAATAAATATTTTATATAGTTTCTTACTGACAGAAGCGAACCACGTGCCTTCGAAACCTAGGATGCAATAGTTCAAACTGTCCGACCCACTACACGTTTAGGTAGTTATCCTTTAGAATGCATCTGTACTGCACAATTGAAACGCAGGCAGAACTTTAGAGCTTGAGCACAAGCTTATAACGACAACTAGTATTAGTAAATATGTCATATGACGTTTCCAATGGCCGATTTAGTATGCAAAGCCGATTAAACTGTAGGACTACGGTGCTGTATATACTATGTATACAACATATTGTACGGCATACATTTCTCCAACTTCAATGTTCTTACGGAACCCTTGACGTTAGGTAGGCAATCTAGCTGAAACGAAGAGATAATCAAGGGGTTGATCGATTCGAAAGATATAAGCATTAATATCAATATAAATATAACTGTGACAGAAGTACCTTACTATCTGTAGCGCTTGCTGTACCTTAATTGTGATGATGAAGAGTCATCTAGGGTAGGTCGGTACATAGAAGATGGTGTAAGCAAGCAGGTAAGCGCGGGTATAGTTCTCGGCAACCTTCGGCTCGGGATACGGGGAAACAGCGCTAGGCGGGTCGCATTTTTGCAGTGCGCATGACGTTCGTGGGCTCTTCCCTTTGGATTTCGATCCCGGATTCGCCTTCTCATCCACATCATATCCTCTTCTCTCCTAACCCTCTACCACCTCCACTCTCCATTCTCACGCCGATACATTGTACATACAGTACCCTATAACCTCCACCGATATCGTCTACCTTGATCCTCTTTTATACCTTTCCGAGTATCCTTACGGAACAGTACCGGAAGCTGTTGCTTACCTCTCGACCCAGTTTGCGTGGAATAAACCAGCGATTCGAGCGCGAAACCCTTTACTGCACCTGTGTGTCTGTGTGCGTGTACGCGCAAAATCGCCCGGCGAGTCGGTGGCGTAGAAATGCCATCGACTCTCACGAGCGATGTCTCAATCGCGGAGAACCCAACGAAACGAGTGGGAAACGCGGATGTCCTTATCGACAGAATGGACGGAGCCCTGCGCAAGGCGACCAATGTCGTTGCCGGCACAACGGCGGACAGAAATGATAGCAGGAAGGAGAGGCCCTCAAGCTCAAGCACTGTCGGGTCATCTGCTATCACCGAAGATGGCGCGGTAGCAGCGGCGGGAGAGGAGGGGAGGAAGAAGCCCAATAAGCACAGCATGGATTATATAGTTCGGTCCTTCGTAGCGGGCGGTCTCGCAGGGTGCGCGGTAAGTGTTTCTTCTTCCATTCGCGCATCACTACCAAAGCTGGGTTTTTGCCTTGGGCTAGAAATGCGAGAATAATGAAACAAATGCTAATCCGATCGCGATAACAGGCCAAGACGACCGTTGCACCGCTCGATCGAGTCAAAATCCTTTTCCAAACGAGTAACCCACAATTCGCAAAATACAGCGGCTCATGGACGGGCTTGGGCCGAGCGCTCAGAGATATATATGCGAACCACGGCATCGCGGGGCTATTCAGGGGCCACTCGGCCACATTACTCAAGATCTACCCCTACGCGGCCATCAAATTCGTAGCATACGAGCAGTACCGCGCCCTAATCATCGGCTCGCGGCACCAGGAGACTTGGTTCCGGCGCTTTTCGGCCGGCGCGCTGGCCGGCGTCACATCCGTCCTCTTCACGTACCCGCTGGAGGTGATCCGCGTGCGGATGGCGTTCGAGACGAAAGACAGGAGCCCATCTCTAGCCGATATCTGCAAGAAGATCTACCATGAGCAGGCGTTGCCGAAGGCGCCGCCGGGTGCGGTGCGGTCTGGCTCGGCTGTGGTGAGCGGCGCCGCGAAAGCAGCTGTGGCGACAGTGGAGGCTGTGACGCCTCGCTCGGGCCTGATTAACTTCTACCGGGGCTTCTCGACCACGGTGCTGGGCATGATCCCGTACGCCGGCACCTCATTTCTGACGCACGACACTGTGGGCGACATATTCCGGTCCTCGCTGCTGCGCGACTACGCGACCCTTCCCCAGCCGGCTAACGCGCCGGCTGACAAGCCCAGGCCACTGCGCGCGTGGGCTGAGCTCATCGCTGGCGGCATCTCGGGCGCCGTCTCCCAGACCCTCTCGTACCCGCTCGAGGTCATCCGGCGACGCATGCAGGTCGGCGGCGCCGTGGGTGACGGCCATCGTCTGCGCATCGCCGAGACGGCGGGCATGATATACCGCGAGCGCGGCTTCCGGGGCTTCTTCGTCGGCCTGACTATCGGCTACGCCAAGATCCTGCCCCTGGGCGCCGTCAGCTTTTACACGTACGAGCGCACGAAGACGCTATTAGGTATATAGAAAGGAAAGAAACATAACTTTTGGGTCTTCTCTTTCCGAGAAACCGAAAAAGGACACCGTCCTATTGTACATAAGGAAAAGTTTTCTTGCTCTTTTTTACCCATTTCATACATTGCATTTGTTGGCGTACAGAAGGCGATCTTCTTTCTTCCCCCTTTTCCATTTGGGTCGGCATTTTCTCGATTTCACCCGTTTCTTTTTTTGCTCCCATAGCATTGGCCATTGAGGAACAAAGGGTACGATTTCACCCGTCCTGGGATTCTGGACATGAGGTTGTTTTGGCTAAGGCTAGGTAGGAGGGCCAGATACGCATTTGTTGATACATTTATTAGAAACAGAAGTACATAGAGAGATACCGCCCCCGTTAACTCAGGTAGTACATAGACTTTATGGATAACGTTTCGGCCCCGTCGGTTTTCTCACCCGTAGCATGAAGTAGTAGTAATAGCAGTATGTCTTACATAGTGAAAATGTCGTTAAAATAAATAAAAGATGTGTATATCGAGACTCGGTGATCATGGAGAAGGAAACTCTTGCTCAACCCGACAAATAGTCTTGTGGCACCATAGCAACAACTACATGGGCGAAAGGGAGGGATATATATATATTATATGTCCAACGTCATGTTGTCCTATCTCATTGCTTTTCAAACTGCCTAACGATGCCCATACGTGAATGATCATCAGACTTCAACCTCAACTTCAACTACGAAGGTATCGGCAAGATTTGCCACATGCCACACCCTAATGAATATTCAATACCGATTTTTCATACTGGGAAACGTCTCGGCATTAAGTATCAAACCAAAATAAAAATAGAGATAAAGACATAAACATCGTCTGGGCAACTCCGCATGCGAAAAACGCCAGTATGAACTCCCTCGCTCGCTCACCCTTCGATTTGCCGAGCCAATGCTAGTAGTAGTTGGTTAAGTACATTTGATTCTGATAAAAAAAAGACAATAGAATAGAATTATGTACGGTCAGAGACATTAATTATAAAGGTAGTAAAAATGCAATAGAAGCCGATTTTCATTTCATTATTAAGAAAAAGACGTCATCAATCCACCTTGATAGCACTATATGGGTCACAAGAGTTAGTTTGCGTAAACACAGAATAAGGCAAGGGATGGTCTCGAAAGAAAGCAAATAAGAACTTACCCATATAATTTCCGAATAAAAGTATAGGCGGACAAGAAACCCACCGTGCCCGTCAGTAGGCCATAGATACAGCAGGCGATAAAACTATACACGAAGAACAGCACGGAGCTAACGAAGCCCGTGATGTGCAGCTTGAAGAAGTAGTACCATATGCTGTAAAGGAAGACCCAGAGCGCGCTGCCGCCGCCAACGGCAAACGACTGCCACCACCAGTGGTAGTTCTCAGAACACAGCTGGACATAGATGGTCACGGTCGTAACCTCGGCGACGGTGACGATGAGGATTAGCGAGACGACGCTTAGGAAGCCGAAGACGTAGTAGTAGCCGCTTTTGTCCTGCCAGACAGACTGGAACACGAACAGCAGCTCGACGAAGATGACGGTGAAGGGTATTAAGCCGGCCAGCAGGATCGACTGCAAGCTCTTGATATACCAAGCTTGATACGGGATTTGGCGAGGCGTGGCGGACGTCTTGGTCGGCGGCTCCCAGGCACCGGTGCGGGCATAGCCATACCAGGAGCCCAGGTAGACCAGCGGCACCTGTACGCAGAGCCAGAGGAGCGCAAGCGCAAGGAGCGTTCCGAATGGGATGGCAGTGCTCGACGCCTGGGCCCAGACAAACAGGTTGAGTATGAAGACCAACCCAAAGAGAAGTCCGGGGAAGAAACAGGCGGTGATGAGGGCATTCTTCCCGAAGTTGACACCGCCAAATCCCTTGTAAACCTTGGCAGAGAAGAAGCCAGAGAATACACCGGCGAAAACGAAGAGCCCGAGTCCGAAACTGAGGAAACCACCTCGGAAGCTGGGATTTAAGATCCCAAATGCGCTTAGAAGGATCAATCCGATAGCCATGAATAATAGTTGCATGCCCGAGCCAACCAAGGGCGCAAGCAGGTGTCCGTATTGTGGTCTTCGGAACACCTCTCCATGGAGGAGTTTCCATCCGCTTATGTCCTCCAGAGCCTCGTCATCGGACTCTACATCGAGCTGGTGACCGCCTTCACTCTCCTGTTCGAGAAGACCAAGGCCGGATTTCTCCGTCTTGGGGGGACGGGCGGGCTTGAGCTTCCGGCCGGCTTCCGTAGAGGCTTCCTTATATCCCTTGATATCCGTCCGGATTGTCCTGGACAGTATCATGACGACGATGCCGCTCAAGAGTCCGCAGATGATCAGCGAGTTCATAATCGCGAGCCAGTGAATTCTCGACCCTTCTTCCTGGTTCACGAAGAATAGATCCCAACGCCGATCCCACTCGATGGAATTGTCTTCGCTCCAGTATATAGAGTACGTATAAGGAATAGTTACGGTCTCATCGTCATCGCCCTCGTCGAGGAAATCATGATGGTTGTCTGAGTGCGAATCCGCCAGGGACTGATCCTCCGGCTTGCTCGGAGGCATTTTCAATTCGAAGTAGTCCTCGATGTCCTGTAATTCAACCGGACAGCCGTCTACCCGCTTATTATTTGGACCGATGCTCTTCGTATAAACTTCAAACCCCACGACCACCTTGCCACCCTTCTCACCAGCTTTCCCTGGCGCAGTTCTATAGCGGATAACAATGGTATGGTGGTTATTTAGGAAGTAGTGCGGTTTGCCCGTGCTCGAGTCAAAGCTGGTGAACCCTAATTTAAAACCGGCAGCATAGTATTTCCTCGTCTTGTCGACAGTGACGAAACTGGTGGCGCCAGGTAGGTTGTCCACGATCCATTCCACCACATGACCGTCTTTGACCAACTCCCTAGCTCGCGTCAAATCTTTCCTTGTGACCTTTTGATCGCATAGAAAACTGCACTTATTGTCGTGACCAACTGTCAGATCGATATCTGAGATCTTGATGCGGTCGCCTCGGAGGACTTCGCCGAGGTTGAGAGATATGCTCTGGCCGCTAAGCAGTCCCGAAGCATGTGTGTTTCCGGTCGGAGGGCAAACAAAAGGTAGGTCGTAGTATGCATATTGTAATTGCGTATTGTCCGAATAAACCTTGTTGACCATCAACGGTATATGTTCGCCCTCTTTGTAACTTTTGATCGACCAACCTGAGCCAGAGCAACCGTCAGATGGTATTTGTGTCGACAGGAGCGCCATGGCATTGTTTGTGGGGACCTACCGGGAATGTAGAACGCCTGCACCTGAGAAATGACAAGCGCCGACAGCACCCACCTAAGATGCTTTCGTATCGTTCCAACCATGGTGTTTACGGCGCACGTTTCGAGTGCCGTTCGCTATCGTATGGAGAAAGGTACTCGGGTAGTAGTAGCGCACAAGCGTGGTGTCCGTAAGGCTACTGGAGCTCCGCAAGAATGGACAGATCCCTCTATAGGATGGTATTTAGAGTGGCGTAACGGCTGTTTCCGTAATTTAAACCGACTTCGCGGAAGATACGCCCGTTCATGCGGGTTCGTTCATAGAAAGATCGGTTCCAGCTCGACTAAATCCCGATTCTTGTGCTTCCAAGCACGGAGTGTTGTCGTGTTACGTGAGGAGGGTATTACTCGCGTTTTACAAATGTGCAGGTCAGAAACGAGCGTAACGGGTACATAGTACCACTAAACCTAAGGCGAGGGAAGATGAGGCAGGCCGATACTGCTTATGGTGGGGATGGAGGCAGGTGGTATAATCAAAGTCCTATGTATCAGACCAACAGGAGGAATGTAGTTGGAACTTGGGTTGGACGTGGCCGAGTTGACAGCTTACTTGTACAGAAATGCAGTGTACTTTTAGTATTCCCCAAACGATAAAAAAGGTGTTATCATGAATACAGCATCACCAGGGGATCTGCAACCTTGGATGGGGATACGAGACCATTCCCTTTTACCCTGAACATGCAAAGTACCAGTTGACAGAGGGCGCTAGTAATAGGCTATCCTCAAAGGGTAAAGTGCACTCCGGATACAGTAGATAATGTTGTATTCTGTACTACAGTGTAAGCCGATGTGCCCCAATTCACATTTGATAGGACGTATGTATCCATAGTACTCCGTAGTTGGTGCATTGTACAACACATTCGTACATGTATGCTGTACTTCCACGTCTCCTTGGATAGCAAGTGTCTTCTCGATGTCAATATTGAGTAAGTGTCCCGTGAGTCTATTTGGTACCTTGATGGCTCCCTACCAGCCCCTCTTCATGCTGGTAGGTGGTATCACATAGGAAAGAATCGCACTTATGGGATTGCCCGTGTATCTAAGCATAGGTTGATATACATAGTTGGTATGTAAGGTTTCATTTTCTATCTGTATCATAACGCCTATTGCTGATGCTGCTATGACCTAACACATCGGCCAATGAATGCAAAATGGGTATAACGATTCCTTCCTTCACTCTGCTCTTTTCCTTCTCGCAAGATAACGAACTGGAGATGATCTACGACAAACGTGGACTTGGGGATACACAATTGACCACCTAGTTCCTGCTACCTCTAACGCATCGTTCTTACAGTTGGATAATGTCCAATTCCGAGAAATCGGGCGGCGCCCGTCCGTAGACGACACGCACCTTGCTATCCAGGGCCGTGCCCTCGTTAGATATCCAGATGTGCTCGCTAAAGTCGCGCGTCCGCCTGATCTCGTCGTCGCTGATGCCCAAGTCGTCACGCGGAATCCATAGCGTCGGTCGTCGTGCCCGCAATGCAGAATGCATGAATGCTCGGCGAACAAGCACGTCTCGTTCATCCGGCGTCAAATCTTCAATATCATCGTGGAACCCGCCATAAAGAGCATCTCCTATAGCTCTTTGAGCTTCCAGGTCCTTCTTCCTGCGCTCTTCGCGGAATCTGGCCGCATTCTTGATACCTTTCTCAGCCCTACCTAAGGTCTGGTTATAGGTAGTCTTGCCACCTCGCACGGCCCACGTTCCGGCTCGTGCAATGCCTCTTACGGGGTTGAAGGTGACACGCGCAGTGCCACGATTGACTTCTGCCTGGCCATCGGATGGCCCGTCTGCGCTGGGATGATCACTATGAGACGGCAGACTTTCGTCCTTGTATTGCTGTGCGTCTTCTTCTTCTTCGTCAAGCAATCCTAGGCGCCTGTCCTGAGCACGTTGAAACGCTTCGTCACGAAGTACCGCCTCGTCCTCGAACGTTATAGGTAGGTAGCGGAACATCCGTCCAAAAGATCTATTGAGCAACAGCTGATATAAGGCCGTAAGGATTAGCACAACAATCATGATGATTGCCTGAGACGTGCAAACATGGACTTTGTGCTCATCCGTCTGAATGAAGAAAAGACCGATAAGCGCGATTTCCATAACGTACAGCCCGGTGAAGGTTTGGTTGAGGGCCCGCGGGTAGAGAATGCCACCAGTGTCAACGGAAAGCCGGTTGACGTAGAGCATGCTATATCGGTTGGCAATCCATAGTAGACTGAAGGTGATGATGGCAAAAATTGAGATGATGGGCGCTATAATCGAATAGACGAGCGCAATGCAGGCAAAGTTGGTATAGACGGGGAAATAACTTCCCCATTTGACGTCGGGCAACGTTGTATTTGTCGTCCATTTGCTCCGGGCCGTGCTATTAAAGATTCTCGAGATGAGGTACCAGTTGACCAGTGCGCCGATCTGCAGTAGGGTACCTGAGCTCACACTGAGTGATTGCAGAATCATGTACGAGAAGAAGTAGTTAGCTGCCGAGGGTAACTTTGATGCTATTGTGTTAGTAATCTTCGTCGGGTCTTTCAAAACATCCTCAATAATGGCTATCGCGCCAGATGCCAGCGATACGATGAGGAAGACCTGGACGAAGAGGAAGGCAAAGTAGAATTGCTGCACAGTTTCGGTCTTTTGAGTTCCTGTCTTGGCACCCTTAAAGCCAGCGAGGAACTCCATCACGACTGGGACCAGCCAGAGCAACAGTGCCAACAGAACGGCGGGTAGAACACCAGCGACAGCCGTAGCAACCTTCCAGACGGTGGCGTTCTTCGCTAGCGCACCGAGCCACGGGAACGTGCGAACCAAACCGTCTAGTTGAGAAATCGACCCTGTGAAACCAACGGGAAACGCCCATAGAATGATCATACCAACTACAACCCCAATGGATATCGCCGTTCGAAGCCACTCTGACCACCAACTTACGGCCATGTTGTCCCAGATCACGTCGTTGGGTGATATCTCAACAGTCCGAGGAGCCATGTGTTTGGGGACGTGATGAATTACACTTTGACAAGCCATGTGGGCTGCAACCTGGTGATTGAACTGGATGAAGGCAGACCTCATCAGAGGATACCGCTCGGGGTTAGCCTGGTCTGTTTCGATCTCGTGATTGAGCCGTGCTAGCTCTTTTCTGCACCAGAAAATTGTATCGACCTTTTTGTTCAACAACGGCAAACCTGGGAGCCATGCCGGAGTCCAGTCGAACCTGGCGAGTCTGTGGGTCGGTCGGTCGGACCTCTTCACCCATTTCTCCCACTCAGCCTTGCCATCTTGGTCCTCCATGTTTTCATCATTATAGGCTTTCAAATACTCAACCGGCGCGATTTCTTCCCCTCCAATAAATGGAATCACGCTCTTGACTTTCCGGCCAAACGTTTTCTTCTCCTGAAATGGGAATTCATCGTCTTCATGTCCTTGCGGCACAGGGGACGCAAAGCCGCCAGCTGGAGGCTTCCAGAACTGGTACCATCTGGCCTTCTCATTATTGTACATCTCATCAATGTTCTCCAATTTGCGGGTGGTGTTGCCAAATTGTCGCATTTCGATGCCCTCCTTGTTTAGCATCTCGTCATCTGAGACTACAGAGGCATTGCGCGAGTGTTTCGGCCGCGTGGCAGATGTGCCCATAACCCGCTCATCAGCTTCGGAGAGTTTATAACGGCTCGAGTGCTGTGTAGAAGGTCTAGGGAATTCTTCGTCTGAGTGTCGAACGCGTCGATCGTTTGAGGTACGAGCCACGGATGGACCTTGCGGCACTCCTATTGCCACAAAGCCATTTGTAGTCTCGATCTGGCCGTCAATATCTTGTGTAATATTCTTGGCACCCCCGAAAAGTCCATCGACACCCTTGCCTAGGCCACCAGTTATCTTAGAGAAGCCAGACTTGGCCTTCAGTCCTTTAAACGTGGTCTTTTCCTGTTCCTCGTGATGCTGAATTTCATCTTCGGCGTCATCGATGTTATGGGGTACCTCATGTTGATCGCCGCTGCTAACGCCTTGGCCTCTTTCAGCTTGCTGTTTGGCTGCGGCATCTTCCTGTCTCTGACGTTCCAGCTTCTCTTCCCTGGTAAGACGCTGGACTTTTGATGCTTTGCGTGCTTGTTTCTCTTCAGCCCCTCTCTTTTTAAGCTGTTTTCTTTTCGCCATCCGAATTAGCTCCGTCTGAGCCTCCTCCAATTGCTTATGGATCTCATCTCTTTTCTTGATTTTATCCAGCAGATGGGTAAGGTCTCTCGTGAGCCATACGTTTCGCAGGCCACCAGGGAATACGTCAAACAGACCCTTAAGAGCATCCTCGCTGAGCCACTTATCGGGGATACCGCTGACGAGAACTGTCGTAGCCGAGGCTCGTAAACGATGTTCAGCTGTGGTGAGCCAGTCTTGCCGGACTTTTATATACACCCTCAACTCGGCAAAAAAGACGCCACATACCCATACCACGACCAGTATGGCCAATACAAGGTGAGCCCAATATCTTCGATAATTTTCGCTCTTTACATTGCCCCAAGCCAAAGTGTCCAACCCTGATATGGTATTATTCAGGATATCCGTGGCAGGATTATCGTCGGTACCATTATTTGTGGCGTTCGTGTTGAATTGGTGGCTTCGACCATCGACATAGTTAAGAGGGACAAGGATAGGGATGATGATAGCAGCCATAGGAATGAATATGATAAGCAGCGTTTGAAGGTAGCGAAGGAAGAAGTACGAGTCCAGACCGCACTTGTTGATGATCTCGCGATCTCGAAACTGAAACAAAGCAATAAACAAGCCCCAAGGGCTACTAGGCGGGGGTTCCGTTCGTTCGCGTTCGGGCACGAGGTACGTCTTCGGCTTACTACCACGCAGGAAAACGTTAGAAATGATAACAAGCGCATTAGAGGAGCTTGGGCAACCCGTTGACTTACAAAATCCTAGCGAGCTTGTTTCGCAAGAGCAAGAAGAAGCCTGTCTGAATGCCAAATACCACCAGCGAGGCGCTCAGCGCCGTAATGAAGCCGACAAGGCTGATACCTCGATCGCCGAGGGCCTTGTTCGCGTTGCCTGACATCGTTCAGTATCGTGATACGGATCGCGAGCGGCGGCCTTGGGTCCAATGGTCATTGCGATTCGGGATAAATATATGGACTTACCATCTTGGTCTGACATTGTGGGAATATTATCCAGTCACCTGGACTTCGTTCGTGATTAAGAGAAATTGTTCTTATGTCCAGACATGAGGAACTGAAAATACAATGGGAGGATCGTAGCGTGTTGAGCAGGCGGTAGAGCGCCTCGGCACGCAATACCCGACGCCCAATGGAGAGTGAATGAATGCTAAGATATGTATTTTACAGGCGGGAGAGGCGAGTAGGTAGGTAGATTAGGTGGATTAGGTATGAACTTCGCAGTCGATCACCAGCTATTCATGATTGACGCACAATACCAGACCAGCGCAAACACCGCGAATTGAGGCCAAGATCCGTCGAATCGAAACAGGTGCGTATTGGAAAGAAACATCATAGACAGAGGACAAACTTGCTATAAGAGAATATGAGAAAATACTAGATAGCATGCACTCTCGAAACAAGGCAAGTGTACAGGTCACAGGTGATCGGCGGTAGGTCATAGGAGTGTTTACGTTGAACGTCTATGTACATGCCCACGTAGCTAATGACATATCCGACATGGTATCGGGCGCCGAATTGGTGGAAGGGGAGTCCCCAGTCACGATCATTTGTCCAGCATTGAGTTTAGAGATTGGCTCGCGTCCAGTCAAAACCTGGAAAGTGTATCGGTGTGCTAGCTTGATTAGATCTAGCGCAAGCCACCGTACCTATAGAAAGTCTGCATATTGATGTCGGGGGGTCGTACCCATATATTTGGTTGAGTCCCCTGAGATCCACCCCGCTTGTGATCCAGATTGCTAGTGAAACCCCGGAGATAACCGACCTGATTGGACGCTTATTACGCGCGCGTATGTTTGCCCGTCGCGTATATAGCTACTCTAGATTCTCCAGCGATCTGAGAATAGAACTGTACCTTATTGACAATTGTAGCCAAATATTAAGTGGACAATGGAGTGAAGAGCTATTTTTGTGTTAGGCGCCATGGAATGTATGGATGCTAGAGATCGATTTATTAACTTGCTACTTACATGGAGACTTCGTACCGAGGTGTGCTTGATGTCTAACCTCATTAGTCAAATCATATTTTAGAGGGGGATCTGAGGGCGGGGAGTGTATGTAGTAAGAGGATGAAGCTAGCTGTCGCAGGAAGCGGTTGGCCTCATTCACCTAATAGCTGAGATAGGACCAGTCTCATACTTACCTCTCTTAGGCTTTAGCTGATAAATGGCAAAGCTGAGTATCCTCCTACGTACATGCTTTATCCACGAAGAGAGCTAGGCGTAAGGGGACAGACAGATGCAGCACACAGTAAAAGACACCATCAAGCATATGCACATTACAGCCACTGCTACCGCCATCGTCACACGATAATGAATGTCTGAGTGTGTTTCTATGAAGATCTGATGCTAGTTACGCCGGCATGCTTGATGCTATGTACCTGGCACTAATGCGACGGTTAGGCTTTCGTTATCTATGGGATATACCTAGCACGTCAATTTGTGATACTACTTCCCAGCTGTAATACATCATAGGCTTACACTATCACTACTTCTCGTTCCCATTCGTAGACATTGACGTACGCTCACCAATTGTACAATCTCTGCGTGTTTTTTATGAGTATTGTAATTATTCAAAATCGATCACTTGATTGCATAGCCGATATAATCGCAAATGTATACATTTGACAAAGTTATTGGACAGAAGGTTGAGGTATAGATATTGATTCACATTAACGGTCAGAATGTTGCACATTGCGACTAGCTGCTATTGAGTGGGAGGCAACTACAGCAAGCAGCGAAAAAACTCGGTGTAACATATCCGATTTAACCTGGCAGTTCCATCGCCCCACAACCGACAGCCATAAACGACAACAAAATCTGAATTTATGATTCTTGGCTGAATGCTAGCAGATTATGGAGTCTAGCGTACTATTCAAGAGTCCAGATAACGCCGCTATCGTCATCGACATACCGCGGTCTTTGGAAGAGGCGCAGGCACTACCAGGACAGCCGATTAAGCGACGCATTGTATCAACTCAATCCATGGAAACACCATGGCAAGTCCCCGAGCCGAAGCAAGACGGCAGCGCTGCCAAACAACATGTGTTGCCCTCTGCCGCTGGAATCGCCGAGTTGATGACCTTAGAGACGGTCAAGGCTGCTATCGAAACAGTCAGAGTTGCTCATCAGGGCCCGTGGTGTTTGCCACGTGTGATCCGTGAACGTACTAAAAAGTCAGAGCCAGAACAAGACGGTGAGGGAGAGGGTAAAGTGGGCGCAAACAGAAATGAACATACCATCGATTCAAATAAGAGAAAGTACAAGCCATCCTCTCCTACGTCAGAGGAAAGGGAGAATACAGAGCCAGCAGGTACTATCTCTGCTCCAGAAAAGTCGTGCTACCTGCTAGGCACCATTGAATCTCAGCGTGAGGTGTTTCTTGAGAAAGCACCAGAGTTCGATCTGATCATACTCGATCCGCCATGGCCTAGTCGATCTGTAAAGCGAAAGTCACACAGTTGTACGTCAGCCAATATATATATTTACTTTCCCTGCAACAATACTTTTAAGCGTATAGATAGAGGTCGAATAACCTGGCTTGGTTCTAATAATCGCTATGATTTACGTGAAGAGTCAGATCATTAATTTTTGGTATGTGTAGATGGTACAGTCCAGAACATAGAAGAAGCCGGTGACCTCCTTTCCCAGATCCCGGTGCGGTCTCATCTGAAGCGCGATGGACTCGTCGCCATCTGGATCACCAACAAAGCCGCTATTACGGATCTGCTCCTAGCATCAACCGGGACACTCGCGCAATGGGGTCTCGAGCCCATCGGCGAGTGGGTCTGGTTGAAAGTTACAAGCACTGGGGAACCAATCTTGGATATAGAATCGGCCTGGCGAAAACCATGGGAGCGGTTGCTTATTGCACGGCACAAGGGGAACTCGGCGGTCCAACCCATTCAAACGAAAGTCTTATTGGGTGTTCCTGATACCCATTCGAGAAAACCGAACCTAAGAGGCTTATTTGAAGAGGTTCTGCCTCAAGGTTATCTTGGCCTTGAGATCTTCGCGAGGAATCTAACAGCAGGTTGGTGGAGCTGGGGGGACGAGGTCCTGTCTTTCCAAAAGAAACGCCATTGGGTAGCAATAGAAGACAAAAAAGCTGGCCAATTATGATGATACATGGCATTTCAGACCAGAAAGTCTAGCCCTGTCATACTTATTATACACCACTCATATGTAGATGAATGCCCATATTCGTACATAGTCTCCCAGTGGATGTTGGTGTCCTTGCCGACTCTCTTTGGCATCGGCTCCTCGAGCTTTGACAGGGCAAACCGTGTCAGCCGCGTGAAACGACATTTTTTTCTTGTACAATAGACAAGAACTTATGTTCTATATATATGCCCGCCTCATTTTATTTCGAAAATCGCGGGTCCAAGTTGCGCTTGTTATCCCAACCGCCTTCCTTTAGTAGCCTCTTTGCCTCTTCCCTGAGCTTGTTACGGGCTTCACTAGGCTTCACTTCATCCCGGGGCGCTAGGTAACCATACTTCTCCATTGATTCCTGTCTTCTCTTGTTTTCCTCCTCCTCCTTCATCATTTTCGCCCTGGAAATACTCTTCCAGGGCTTAACGTCGGTAGGCGCACGCGGCCACACGAACGGTTTGGCGAGTTGTACCGTCATGGTCTTGATAGGAGGCGGCCGGTAAATGTGTCCAGAGGCTTTTGATCTTTGTACAGGTTGTGACCGTACCTGTGATCGCACGGCTAGAACAGGCGTCTGGTACACGTGAAGTAGGTAGTCTCGTATGTCGAATTTGTTGAAGGTCAGTGGCACCTTGAATGTCGCAAACGTCGGCGGTGTCGTCTTTCGGGGCGCCAGAAACGTGACTGTGTGCGAGGGCCTAAGGTGAACGGAAAGTAAGCATATCATACCAAGGAATTGGCTGCGAATACCATTATTGAATCTTAAATGCTATTCGTCTTCCGAACAGAGACGCTATTCTGGGTCGCTCCAACGTAAGGTAACAAAAGGAGCAAGGTTGAACCTACAGGAAGACTTGTTTCAAGCCTGTCCGCCATGTTTTTATTACTCCCTCTGTCGCTGGAGCCGCCATTTTGCTCTTGGTCAAGGCACTATGGGTTCCGTGATTGAGTTATTGTGTATGTCAAATAGAGGTATCGACGCGAATGCTTCCGATCCGATTGATAATTTCCAATTCAACCACGGCTTCTGGTCCTTGCTTGCACAGGGACACCGGCGAATAGAAATTTCCGTTCAGTGGGTCTTGGACCTGGAAACGCTGTCGTGACTCCTACTCATAGTCTAATCTGCATTTTATGTGGATACGACCCACTATACATATGTAGCTACATCCAGGTCTACGGGACATACATCTGCTTAGCGGGTATATTTGCTGCCAAGCAAGTACTCCATGCAACCACATAGGTATGTAGTACCGGAAGGATAGGCATAACTCCGAAAAGCATGTTTACCTGGGCACTTTCTCTACCTAATAGGTAGGAGGCAGTATCTTCAACATTATTACTCAGTAATACTACTGAGTGTCAGTTTATAGTAGTACTAGTACCCAGGTGCGGATGCACAAGGCCTGGACGTTTGCAAGTTCAATGAATTGTTGTCAAGTAGGCGTCTTCTACGACTTCCTGATGAGGTGATATACTGGCAGTCACTAAGGCAGCTATTTCTACAACATTGTTTGTTCCTCCACGTTGGCCCATGCCTATTAATGAATTAGACATCGAGACCGTCAACAACAGTACCCTTGATCCACTCATGCTGCAGCACGCGGGCCACTTCATTAGCAGCAGTATCATCGACGAGAATGCTGACCAGATACAAAGCTGCATCTAGGCCAGCACTTACTCCCCCAGCCGTGACTACCCGAAGACCACCTAAGCGCATTGCGGCGCGTCGGGTAATGGACTCGCGACGCGTGTTGGAACTCTTGAAGGAGATACTTCCCTTGCTAGAAGACCAAGGAAGTTAGTTTGCGTAAGCCTTGGGAAACATGCATGCTTGTATGGACATACCGCGCATTTGATGGACGTCTATCAGTGTCGGACTTGCGGCGAACGTAAGGGTTCTCGTCCTCGTCGCCGAGCTCGAAGCGAAGGTTGTTGACGACGTATCGAGCATCCTCGACAACGTCGGTTCTCTCTTGAAGGTCGCGCTGAGCAGCATTGCTGCAAAGGATCTCAAACTTGGTCATGTAGTCGGGGTGAGTGGTAGCCGAGAGGCCAGAAAGGATACCCTGCTCGGCTAAGAACAGTGATCCGGTGCAAACGGACATGAGCGTACGCTCTCGAGACGAGTCATTCTTCTGAAGCTCAGCAAAGGCTGAGATGATAGAGAGGGGCTCTGTCTTTCCCTTTAGGACGGCCTCTGAATTGCCTCCGACAATGATCAGAACATCAAAGTCGCCGAGACGGTCATGTGCTTCCTTGTAAGAAATCTGGGAGCCGATAATAATTCCCTGTTCGGATAGGATCTTGGGTTCAGCGCCAGCGATCGTACACTCGAAGGCCTTAGTATCTGAAGTCAGGCCATTAGTACTTGGAACAAGGAGGAAGGTGGTTTGTGATCTTACTCTCGTCGTTCTTATCGTGGAGTGCTGTAGTCAGGACTTCTAAAGGACCGGCAAAATCAAGCAGATTAAACTTGTCTTGCAAAGCAAAGAGCACCTCAATGGGCTCATCAGTGACTGAGGCTGTTTTGGCTGCCATGGTCAAGTGTGGTCAATGTCGGCCGTCTTGAAACAAAGGTCGATGACGGTGAAGTAGAGGGATGTGTTGGTATAAGGTGTCTAGAAAATGGGAAAACAAAGCAAGTAGTGTATCTATCCGTGCTCTGAAACCAATTGGTAGCAAATCTCCTCTTGAACGCCAATTGCTTTGTCTATATGGGCTCGGCTTCACTCCAAATGATTCGTACGATGATGGTAGAAAACAGTAGTAGACAGGAAGGAGAGAAAGGTGAGGTGTCAGAAAGTCAGGTCAATTGAAAATTGAGGGGATGGAAGGAGCATGGAGGGGTAATAAAGGTAGGGATGTAACCCTTAGGATAGACAGCAGTCGAGGGGTCCAAGATGCCTTATGTACTATTCTTATTGTGTACCTACCTACATGTACTTTTATCGAAGCTGTGCTGTTCGCAACAGGTCCAGGTCACTACGAGCTGCCCACCAGCTCCAATAGATACACCCAGAAGATACATCTGTAGATGCATTCCAAACCTAGCCCAACGACATTCGCTAGTACCTCAGGTAGTGCGGGGGCAGTTACGTAGAAGCTATTAAGCTCATTGGCCGGGTTTAAATTCCGTGCTGGGGAAGTCTCCTCCCCCGGATTTCCTTTGTAATGGAAATATGGGGCTGAGCAAGATCAGCTTCTATTGTGGGTTCTTGGTCACGTTACTACTGTGCAGACTACAGTGTAAACAGCAAGTGTGAATTAAGTATCTAGGCAGGGCATACCTATTTGCTTATTTTCAGCAAATCTAGGGAGCCATATGGAATTAGAAAACTACTAGTATCCTGGTAATAATACATATTTCCTGAAGACACATTATATAATTCCTGACAAAAATGCTAAGGCTTGAATGAAGTACCAATTCTTGAGCTTTCTTGCACCGTTCACTGTAATACTGTGCTTATACTTAATATGTGCACTGTATTACATACTACCCCGCTTCAAGTGTGAAGGCACTGCATGAAGCTTTTACCAAGGACTCCACATTTGACAGCCCGCAGTCGACTTCAAGCTCAGTTTGGTGATGGCTAGTGTCGTGTGTAGACACCTGTGCTGCTGCGCGACTTAGAATCATAATATTATACAATTACTGGTTCATATATCTTTCATGGGCTTTTTGTACACGCTGCTTTGGCTCTTCACAACTGCAACCGCTGCGTGATTTGTTGTTGTTGCTCGCGGTGCGCAGCATGTCCTAAAATATGACGACAGCTCCGTATGTTCAGTGGTATCCCTTGTGCCCCCAATCAATACAGATCGTTTCTTTATAGAACCTCAAAGCTTAGGTCCCCAAACCAAACCTCTGCCTGCTAATTATCTGCATGTCCATAGGACGCTCAAAGAGCTTGTAAAAGCTGTCGGCACTTTTTCACGAACGCCGTCTCTTCCTCTTCCCGACGAACTCGTGCAATTAATCGAAAATTTCCTATACAGCCGTGCGGGCAAGCTGGACGAAAGTACATCAGAGAGGGTTCATGATGAACTTCTATCGATATTCAGGCAGGACATTGCTCAGGAGCCTAAGCGCTATGCTGCCTTCCTAGCCATTCTTCGCCGCCTGCGGCCATTGATTGGGCAACCAGAAAAGGTTTTACAATGGTTCGAGTTGCTCCTACCGGTGATCAACCATCTGAGCCAGGAGAAAGACTTGGCTGCCGAAACTCAGGGGGTAGTGCTTGATATCCTTACGGCAGACGGTGGAAATGACGCGAGCTCCTTTGCTGGTGGCGCGGCTGTCCCCGTTGCGGAGAAAATGATGATTCTCTGGATCACTGAGGTTGAAACACTACGAAAAGATCCCGATCCTCTCCAGGAATTCAAGGAGCAGAACTTGAGGGAGACGTTGTTACTGTACGGCAAGAAGCGGCCCAAGGTTTGTGTACTCCAGACTCAGCGAAGTATTTCTCTACTAAATGTCGTGAAATAGGACTTCATGGTTGTTATTGATAAATTCGTTTGCAGGAGGTCGTACAGAGCGAGTGCTCTTATGCTGCTCTCTGCGTTTGTCCAGAGCCAACCGCCACATCTCTATCTCATCCTCCAAACACCTCTGTTTGGCAACCTGCTCTCCTGTCTCCAGAGGGACACTTCGACAATGGTCATTTCTTTAGCTCTCACGGCACTGACCATGGTGCTACCGCATATACCAAGCTCGTTAGTCCCACATCTGCCTACGCTATTTAACATATATGCGAGGTTGCTTTTTTGGGAACGAGAGCTCTCTATGCATGCCGCTGCTGAGGACCAACCGGAGTCAAATATGTCGCCCAATATTCGTAATTGGGAGGTGTGCACCTTTTCGTCATATGTGGATGACCGAACAGTCTCCCAACTCCTAAACTACTTCACAATTATATATGGGTTATATCCCATCAACTTCACGGATTATATCAGGAAACCGCAGAGATATCTGAGACACGCAGAGGCTCCGGATGCCGATGCAATTGAAGTACAACCAACCGAAATCCGGCATGCGTCGGAGCGATTTAGGCAATGTCATCTCTTACATGAGAATTTCTACACTTTAACTGTCGACTCAGAGAAGACTGATTTTGGAAGATGGATTAAGAGTGAGCCGGCCGAGGTCGTTGCTGATTGCATGGCTCTTCGTCATATGGTTGACGAGCCACTTGATACCGTGCCCCCGGACTTGGTAGGCGTACTTGGCTCAGATGGCGGTGGATCAGAGATGGAGTTGAACTACTCGGCCCTTCTTAGTTCCTCCGTTAATATAGGAACAGCCAGCTTCTACCCGCCACAAGGAGATACTTTCCGTAGTCCGGGCTCTTCAACCTCGCAATTAACAAGCAGTAGTCGGGCTAATACCACGGCGGCTCGTCATGCCTCCCAAAGCAGTTACCAATCAAATCGTGACTCACTGAGCACGAGGTTGTCCGAGAATGAGAATGACAGTCCATCATTATCCCGACAACTTACCTCATCAAGCTCTCAGACTCAGCTTCAGGATCTTGTAAACTCCAACAAGGCAGTCAAATCAACCCTACACCAGACCTTAACAAACGACAGTGTACCATCTCTATCTCTCAGCCAACATGAGCCCGCTCCGGAGAGACCATCATCTCAGCTACAAGCCAATCTTCCCCTCCCGAACTCACAGTCGCCCGCCAATCCGACGACCACCGAGCAGCATGCAAAACTATTACGCTACGTCTATCTCCTATACAATGATCTGTTGTTCGAGCGGTTCATGAAGCAACAACACCTCACACACATCGGCGCACTAAGGAGGCGACATGTGCGCGAAGCAGCTAGTGAGGCCGAGACACAAAACATTATCACATCCAACAAGCATCTCAAGCAGCGTCTTGACGAAGCTAAGAAATCCGAGATACAAGCCAAGGCCGAAGCTGAGAAGAGCCGTACGCTGGCGAAAAAGTGGGAAGCGGATATATTCAACAAGCTGAAAAATCTGCGCGAAGAACAAAAGAAGTGGAACGTTGAAGGATCAACTCTACAAGCAGAGCTAGAAGCTGTCAGAGCAGAGGCCGAGCAATTACGAAAACTAGTTTGCGAAGTGGAGGTTAGGGAGTTGAAATTGAAGCAGACCATGCAGTCCGCCGGTACCAACTTTAACGAATTAGAAAGACTGAGGGCCGAGATCGAAAGACTAACAGAAATAGAACGAAATCACCAAGCCAAGGAGATAGAATATCAAGCCGCCATGACGCAAGCAGCCCAAGCCGAAAGTCTGGCCCAAGCATCTGCAATGAAGTTGGCTGCATGCGAGGCCGATTTCAAGCAGGCCTGCAGTATGTACAAATCGCAAATTGTGGGACTCGAAGCAAGGCTACAAGAAGCTCTGAGAACCAGTGGCGAACATGAGTAAGTGACGCTCAACCGAAGGTGCCATCGTGCATGTTTCGTGGAACTATTAGACATCACTCAAAATGGCTTTGACTGATCTAGGACGTGGCAGAGTCAAGCGCTTGAAAGCTCAACTGGATGCAGCGTTGGAAGCAAATCGGATCACGCAAACCGAAATGAAGAACCGCATTAGTGCACTCTCCCAGAAAAAGGCAAAGTTGGAAAGCGAGGTCTTAGAAATGCGCTCCGAAATCGCTCTTCGAATTAAACCAAGTGATGACCTGTCTACGGATTCAGATAGCGACCATTCGCCGGTATCTGATGATGGATCAGGCCCCAACTACAGCCGGCGTCAGAGACTATCAGATCCGGATATGTTCAAGAGCACGTCGTACAATGCCACCCCACCGCTTGAGCTGTTTGATACAAACGGCAAATCGGCCAATGCGCAGGTGCGGTCACCGGCATTACACGGAGACGATATCGCTTCTATGCATACAGGCGCTGCAAGCACAGCAACCGAGCGATATTTCGGCAGAGGTAAGCCAATATGTTTATCCCCCCGTTACATATAGAACGGCCACTAATGGCTTAGGTGGACTACAAAACACGCGAAAAGATAAGCAGGAAAAGAAGGATGAGAAGGAGAGAAAGAAGTCGACAAGCTTGCGTGGCATTCGCGGGTTTATGTAGCGCTAAATAAGTTTGTGCCTCGTTAATGTAGGACATGACGAATCTAAGTCGTTTTAGAACATTGAGAGTGGGAGTTGTCGAGTTCATGTTGTTAATACTGATCGATGCGGCGCGTTGGAAAAAAGGCATCACGTAGAAAGCAACCCGGTGGCAACATTCATATAAAAATAAATATGTTTATACTTAATAGCTTCGTTATTTCACACGAGTATCATTTATTCCTGATCCCCATATGTGAACCAAACCGAACTCTGTCCGCGATGGTGATTCTAATCAGATGCAGAACCGACAAGTCTAGGTATGCTCTAGATAGGTCAACCCAAGTATTCCTATCTAGTACGAATATGCGGGTGAGGAAGAGAGAAGTGTTCAATCAACGCTTAGCATCGAGTAACCTAGTAAAAGAGATGCTGAACAACGATCTTGTTGGTAAATGATGACGGATGACATTTTATGATGACAATTGACAGACAGACAATTTGCGTCTCTCGTGGGTTTTTTCCGATTTTCACATGAAACTTTGTACTTGAAGCTTAGCTATGTAAGTAAATAAGTATCAACATCTCATCTCGTCTCATTTCCCGAAGACGACGACGACGACGACAACGACAGAAGTCAATCCAACTATGTACATTTGACTCATGCAATCGTAGTTGTGGTTATAGTTGTAGTTGTAGTTGTAGTTACGCAGCAACAATTGGAAGGAAAGTTCAACAACACCAGCACCTGCAGCAGCAACAGCGACAGCGACAGTGGTAGTAGGTTTCTTAAACCTAGACCTGAACCTGAATCTAAACCTGAACTTGGGTTTAAACTTAGACCGTGACGGTGGAGCCGATGGGGCCGAAGCGGATGTTGGAGTAGATGACCTTGCTGTAACTTGTGTGTTAGTTTACTGTTTCTCGGAGCATAGAAACAAAGATGATTGGGGAAGAACAGGCGGAAAGGGAAGGGAGATGAAAAAAGAACAAAGAGAAACTTACGCATTGGGAATCTGGGCCTCGACGTCGGCAGGAACGCCAGAGTCCTGGGAGCAGTCGCCACGGTCGCCACCGGGGGTGCCGGCCTTCTCGGGAGGGTAGCTGGAGTCGAGCCAGAGCATGTTGGCGTAGTGCTGTAGAAGAGAAATAAGCCATGTCAGTCTGAGTCTCACTCATTTTCTTTTCCCTACCCCTCTACGTGACGGGGGAGCGTGGAAGTTAAGAAAGAAATAAAGAGGAGGAGAAAACTTACGTCATCCCAGATGGACATGACGAGAACCAGGGGCTTGGAAACGGCGTTGTTGATGGCGTTGAAGCCGCCGACCTCGCTGTAGCGGTCACGGTCACCGAAGGCCTGGAACTGGGCCGTGCAGTACTCGGGGGTAATGGTGCTGGATGAGGAGATGCCGTCGAAGGTCGGGGCAGGGATCTCGATCTTCTTGTTGTTCTGCACGAAGAACTGGGTGAAGGCGTTCTCCTTGAATTGGGTGACGACACTATTTTTTTTTTGCCGGTTAGTCCATGTCTGATATGTGCATAATTAGAATGGGTCGGCAACTCACGTGAATTTCTTGCTGGTGTCGACGGTCTTGCCCTTGCCGTAGAAGTCGGTGTTACCCATGCGGTAGGGGTTGTAGTCGCATCCGTTGGCGTCGCAGTCGCCGGCGAAGCGGTCGTCGGAGTAGGTACCACCGCACCCGCTGTCCTTGCAGACGTGGTAGGCGTTGTTCTCGCAACCGTGGGGGGTGAAGGCGAAGGAGTGGGAGTTCGATTCCCTGGGTCATGCTGTTAGTGAACCGGTCCGTGCCCGGCCTGCCGTCTTCGGAACACTCACCAGACATCAATCTCGGCGCAGCAACCGCCGTAAGGACCAACACCGGCGTTCGCGTCGTTGGTCGATGGCTTCCAGCCCTCAACGTTGGCCTAAGAGATATCGAATTAGCACAAATGCCGAGAAAGACAGGGGTTCCTGTCTTTTCCTATTGTTCTTGCTCACCTTGCCGCCAACAAATTTCAAGTCGCGAGCGCACTGGGCATCGCAGTAGCCAGTACCGTACTTGGCGCCGGCCTTGTTGGTCGAGTAGCTCTTCATACCACCATCTTCCTCCATAGCGACGAAGTAGAGGGCAGCGTTGAGGCCGCAATCGACAGTGGATAGGTCAACATCAAAGGTGAACTCGTTGTTCATCAAAGTGAAGGTCTGGTACTTGGACGCGCCGTTCATCAGGTAGAAACGGGAGCCGATGTTGGTGCCGTAGTCGTGCTTGGTGAGGAACTTGAGGGTCAGGGCATCGCCGCTGGTGGAGGCACCGTAGGTCTTGCTGTAGTCAGCACCCTCGAGAGCGCACTTTGAAGCGCAGTCCGTCTCGCTGCTGCACGAGGACGTCCACTCGTTGCCGTCGTAGCAGTTAGTGGTTCCGGAGGTGGTGTGCAGCCAGCGCCAGTTAGAGTCGATAGTGACCTCGGCGTTGACAGTGGAGCAGCTACCACCGCTCGAACATTTCTTCCAGCTCAGCTTGGGGTGGGTTTCGGTTTGCTGTGTACCGACCTGCTGGGCCGTAGCGACGCCGGCAATGGCTGCTAACGCGAGAACCAACATGTTGTAAGAGACGCTTTCGAAGAAGAGAAACTTGAGTGTTGAGAGGCGGATGAGTTTCAGGAGCGGTAGTACCAGCAGCGTCTCGGGGGGGTTCTTCGAAGCTCTTATAGTCGCTTTGTCAGAGGCCAGGAGATAAGAGACGACCATGGATCCCTGGAACTTAATCTACCGGTTCCCGAACCCATACTGTTCAACTAAATTTGCGGTACGACATCATGTCCGAATCGCAGTTGACGGAAGCACGATATTTCTGAAATAGATTAGATGTTCGCTGTTGAACTATCCAAGTCCCGACGGGTATTGTCACCCTTCTCCGGCGGCGATGTAACAGGTACATCCAACACCAGGCCACAGTAGACAACGAGGCGGTGGCGACCTACCCGCTCCCTCCAACTTAGGAGTCTGAAATGGATCCCCTCCCCTGAATATAACGAGGCCACGATATTAGTCGTGGCAATTTCGACGACCGGGCCGACTCGCAGCCATCATTTGAACAGAAAATACCAGCAGCGACACGGGAGCGACTAATTCCCAACATAATCATCCTCCGACCCAATTAAGCCTCAGCGTAACCGCGCACCCGTTCTGTACATTCTGTGGGGTATTAGCAGGTCACCCCCTGCAGCCGTCCAGTGAGGCTGTAGGTGGAACGAGACAGACTTCCTTGGCTGGTTGCAGAGAGCAATGTTATGCTCTCTTGTGGAGTAAGAGGAAATGGCTTTGCGGACCGCCATACCCCCCCCCCCAAGTACGGAGAGCATGATGCCGAAGTGTAGTCTCTGGGGATGGGGCTGGTGGCCATTCGAGCACGGGGTTCTGGCGAAGATCAGTGAAGATCGTCACGGAGCGATCAGCAAGAATCACGGCAGAGACTGGAGTCCCTGGGGCTTAAGCGAGGCCGAAAAGAGTGGCTCGTCGCCGTCTACAGATCCACTACAACTCCGAGATCAGTTTTTATATATCAATCAAGCTACAGAATGATGGCATACTAGGAGCAGAGGAAGGGACTGTAGCGCACGCTTGAAACCGAGATACCAGACATACAGGTACGCCATGGGATATTAGAGTGTGGACTGCACGCGACGTGAGGTGGGAGGTCAGCCACAATGCGATCCTCCCAAGATCTAGTGTAACTTCGTGCCGGCGTCCAGTTGGGTGAAGGGCCCCGTGATGCCTCTCATAGCGTCGAAACTACCGGTTAAGGTGGTGGTGCCGAGACGTTGGGGACCTAGAACGTGCCGTCGATATATTATCCAGGCGCCAAGCCCACGACTTTGTCATGGTGATGAGAAAACCCTGCCTCTATAGGACACCTACTATTCGACTGATTTTAGCCAGTTGCTCGCAGTGACCAATACAAACGACAATGAACCAACAATAAACCGACAATCTACAATGCCCATGCCCATGTTGTCCATATTGACAACGCCTCTGGCTGGACCCCATCTTGGCACCTGGCCAAGGGGGGGGTCCAATCACACATCCATGATTTTAAGTTGGGGAATGATTTCAGCAATGGAATGAGACAATCCGTCCAGATCAATAAGAAGTGAGGAAAAAATACACATGTGCTGCAACAGGTTTCAGTGCTAGAGCCGGTATGATCGTGAGAAAGCATGCTTACCTTTCTAACCAATCGGAATTATCCGGGCAGCTATTGGCCGGCCATCCAAAACAGCAAGCTCACCTACCTATGTATAGATTGCGCGAATAAGGGTGCCCTCTATATTTGCGCCAGTCAAGATTGGCCAGTGAGTTAGACTATGGATGAAAAACTGGTTTGGGAGACTTGCCCAGAGGCGTTTGACCGTAAACGTGACTAACTCAGAGTAGGTAGGTAGGCACCTATGATGAGATACCGGTGTCATGTGCCGTGCATGATGTGCCCTGTGCTTCTCTAAGTGCCGAGCCCACAGGAAGTTTTGAAGCTTGGAATCAGTTATAGCACTTATACTGAATCTCTATGTGTCGTTGTCGATGGTAATGGCTGCTTAAAAAGGACGCTGTAAGCATGTCAGGTCGACACAAGGGCTGCAGCATTTTGGCGGTAACTAGTCAATACCAGGCGTGACGGTGTGCGAATAACAACACCATTACCACCAACCCCATATGGGCGCCGTACTTATAGAGCGCTAGTAGTAGGCCTCGAGGGTCGATAATCCCTCTACCCTAGACTGAATGAAGACGTTGATAATGTTGGGCTACTCGTGTGTGTCAAATGTTATGTCGAGGGTGTAGGTGGGCGTAAACTCTACGTTAGGTAGTAGGTCTTCGGAGAGTTGGGCATAACTTTTCACACTTGTCGACAGCTGTATGCCCCAAATCTACTATAATCTCATACATTAGATAGTATGGCAACTTAATCGCGCTATCTGTTGCGGCACTATAAGCCCCTTTCGGTCAGAATGCTACCGGCTTGCTGGTAACTGTCTGTTCTTGTTGTACTCCTACTCCTGCCTTCTTACCTAGTCAGGTGGTCGGGTCCTTTCGGTGCTCGAAAAGTCGACAAAAAATAAGCAAAGAAAAAGAAACAACGTACAACACCAAGGATTCGCTGGTCGTCACCGACCCAACTACTAATTCGGCCCTCACTAGCTTGTCTATGGGAGAGCGGACGGGATCCCGAATTCTCTAGTGGGTATGGTCGTACGTGCTGGATTACTATGTTACATTAGATCATATATTACCTATGTAGAGGACGGGCTAGTAGACGAGATGCTCTGGAACATACCTGAGTGGATCAGTCTCCGGACCCAATAACTTAGACCTCCGTACCTATTAACCTCCGACATAGGGGATGAGATAGGTACAACGTTCAAGATTATTGCAATATGACACTTTAGTACTGGATCTTGGGCGTAATATCCATGTGCAAGACATTTCAGTGAAAACATGGCAGGATAGAAGGGGAACAAAGTCCGGTATTGCTGACTTTGATATACACTCGGCACAGTTGCGATCTCACGTATTACACCATCCGTCTTGGCTTCATTATTTCGGATTTGGGGCTCTGGCTGGACTTCCCAACACACGCCGCAACACTGTATATACAGTGTATCAACGGGCCTTTTTGGGCCTTCCTAGTAGTATTCTGCAGCGGTATTAATAGCTCGGGTAGTGGATGTCCCACCATATGCAACTGTATTTAAACGCACACACCAATGACCAGCCAACTCGCCCTCCTTAACGCCATGCCTGATGTTGCAATGAAATCACGAGCCTGAGAAGCTAATCGAGGTGCTGTAACTCGTGGTAGAAGTCAACCGTAGATGGAAACACCACGAAGGTGGTGTCTGCACATAACATAAACAGTATCCATGAACGTATAGACATGCTCCGAATCTTTCAAACTGGCATACCATTCTCGACCACTTTTCGGCCCTTGTTATCGTAGGTAGTAACGCTGAAGGCCTCGTAATCGTTAGTGTCTCTCAAATCATCCTCGTTCATATCCAGACTGGCCAGAACACCCTGTCCAACTTTTGGCCAGGCGGGGGGGACTGAATCAGTCGACGATTCACGCTCTGCTTGGCTCTGTTGTGCCTCGGCGGAGCTCTTCCGTTTCGTACTTGACTTTGCGCCTGTGTGATCGGACACTTTGGTATCCGGAATGGAGACTGTATGATTGAAGTTCGTAGGCCCAACAACTCTAGCATTAGGCTGGGGAGATGGAGAATAGGTAAAGGAGCTTCCGAGCAATCCTTGCGCTCCCCGTTTGGTAGACGTCGCCGGTTCCTGGCCGGGGAAGATGGGGAGGTCTGGATGTAGCTCTGTGCTGTACATGACGATGTTGACCAGTTGAGCATGCGGGAGGTTGGTGAGATATGTTCGTTTCTGTACATTCTGTTAGCATTCCTATATGACACAGCTGGGACTGTAGAAGCTCGGGTTACCTGGGCTGGCGTCTTGGATGCCCAGCTGATGCCTTTGTGCTCAACGAGCGTCTTCTTTTTCGCCAACGCTTTCTCACGCTTTGTGGCGCAGCTACTACAGAACCAAGAGCGGTTCTCGTCGGTAACGAACTCGTCATCGATGTAAGGATTATGGCATAATTGATGCCAGCAATTGTTACATCCGTCACAGAACACAATTTGGTTCGCGATTGGGCTGAGCCCTCTGGTGCACACCTTGCATAATGCTTGTTCGGCAGTGCGCTTGCCGTAATTCTTCCGCTTCTGAGAACCAGGAGCATCTGTAGGATTGAACTGTGTCGGCTTCTGCACTTGGCGCCCTGACTTTGTCTTGGTGGCTGCCTTCTTAGACGCGGCTGCTGCGTCAACGTCGCTGTCAGATAGTTCGCTCAGGCTGGAGGAGGCATCCTCATCATCTTTCCCTCGCTTGCGCTTTGTGCCTCGTGCTGCCTTTCCTTTCGGTTTAGGTGGGGTAGATTTTGAAATCGCTGCTTTCACAGGAGGAGGTTTGGCTGCGATGGGAGTGGAAATAGGCGCTGGCGTTCTAAGCTGAAATGCATCTCCCATCGGCATTGTAAGCGCTCTTGAACTCGAAGCTGTAGTCCTTCGAGGCGGAAGTGGTGGAATGGGCATAGTCAAAGACGTATTCATGTTCATAACAAGACGTCTCTTAGCGTCTTCAAACGTAGACTTCTCAATGCTTCTAGCAACGGAAGAGGCTGACGAGAGCGCTGCCGACAGACTACCGGGTTTGCTGCTGATGCGCGATAGTATCATCTGGGTGGCGGCAGAAAACTGAGGGACATAGGGACGTCGTGCAGAGGAGCTGGCTGAGCTTGGGGCCGGACTTGCCCTCTGATCAGGGGCGGTGGGCGTGGCAGGGTCAGCGCTGGCAGGCGTGGCAGCCGTCGCGGATGCATCTCCGCCCATGCCGGGTTTCGCATCACTGAGGTTATCCTCCATGTTGGTGATTGTAGAAGATAATGACCCTAGCTAGCATGTTACACTAAAGCCTCCACGCTTGAATGATGGTCGGTCGAGTGGTTCCCCAACCGATCTGATATTGGAGAGTCGCGACAACACCAAGTTGGGGCTGCAACCAATTAATCGCTGAGATATCAAAGCATGAGTGGAAATTGTGACGATACAATACCAAAATGATGGAATCAGGTTTGCAAGATCAATCAATTGACGGTCAATAGGAAGGAAGCTCAACACAATGAAGGGTGGAGGTTTTGCACGTGATCCTCACGTGATTCATGATGTTAGTGTGATCTGGGTACCTGCCAGTCTAACAATAAGTACATAGATATTGCCAATGGTAGTCGTAATAATCATAATGGATTCCAGTCTGTAATATTCACACATCTATTAAACTCGGACAAAATATACTCGGGAATCCAAACAGTTACTCCCCGAGCACCCATAGGCTGAACGGTCTGTCACACCTGCCACTACCTAACGTACGCGGTTTAATGAGAGCTGTCTTTTTTGAGGCTGCGAGTTGTGCCTAGATGAGGTCACCGTGAACTCCTAGTAGATCTATGGATATGAGTTTGTTGTCAGTTGCGGACCAACAGACTATTGACGGTCCGAAACACCCCAAACGTCGCCCGGAGAGTAACCATTTAGGTGCCCGAATTCAATTTCTCCTATTTTATTGCCCCTTTACTCCTCAAAAAAGAAATGTCACTACTATTCATGCCCAGAAGGGAACCGAGAACTTCATCGGTGTGTTGCCCAAGAGTTGGTGGGGCAGTCCGGACCCCAGGGGTGCTCTCGCTATATTTCACTGGAGTATTCACCACTTTGATAGGGCCACATTGTTCGTGCTCCAGTTCTACAACCATATTTCGCGCTTTTGTATGGGCGTGATTTAGTGAGTCCTGGACATCGTTCACAGCAGCGATGGGCATGCCCTTGCTCTCGAAGATGTCAAGCCACTCCTGAGTTGTCTTCTGTATGCTAATCTTCTCGATTTCAGCTTCTAGGTCGACCCGGTTCGCCACTCGCTGTGAATTAATGCTGTATCTCGCGTCTGTTTTCCACTCTGGTCGGCCTAGACCATCACACAAGATCCCGAACAATCGATCGTTCCCTCCACCAAAGAGGATGTCCCCACCCTTGGTTTTGAATGACTTGTACGGCACGATAGACGCTATAAGGCGGGCTGGTTAATCATGGTACTACGGAGACTATGTGGAGAGAACTCACGATGTGCTGTGCCCCAGCGTCCGCTATCCCTCTTGCCGCTGATGAGGCAGCTGCTGGCAATATTAGCCAGTGTAGCAGTCTGGCAATCACTCAGGGCGACATCGATATGCTGTCCTCGTCCAGTCTTCATCCGTGTTAATAGTCCAGCCATGATGCTATTGCTAGTGTATAAACCAGTGGTAAGGTCAGTCACTGCAACCCCAACTTTGACCGGTGGTCCATCTCGACTGCCGGTTATGTGCATCAAGCCAAACTCAGCCTCGACCATGACATCATAGCCGGCGCGTTGGGAATAGGGCCCAGTCTGCCCATAGCCCGTGATGGAGGCATAGATAAGAGACGGGTTGAGTTTGTGTATTGTCTCAAAGTCCATGCCATACTTCTTCAGACTCCCTGGGAGGTAGTTCTCGACTAGGATGTCACACTGTGCTGCGAGTTTGTGCAGGATCTCGACACCTTCAGGGTGCTGGAAAGAAAGACCAAGGGATTTCTTGTTGCGATTGACCTGATAATCCATCAATTGAATATACGGCTGAATGGAATACTGAGGCCTGTCGTAAACATACTCCAAGGAAGTACGCAGACTCACCGGGACCTTCGTGGTCGGACCCTTGTTGGTATGGGGCATAAGGAGGTCCCCAAGCACGTGTGTCGTCTCCACGAGTAGGATGCTCTATCTTGATGATTTCTGCGCTTCATAAGCAATGAAGGTCAGTTTTCAATCTTGTTTTGTTGCGGTCGTAAGTGAGGTTGCATTGTAGGTAGATACCTACCCTAAATCGCCAAGAATTTGAGTGCAGTACGGCTAGGTAGGAAATTAGCTAAGCTCTCGGGTTTGGGTGCCATGACAAGGATGACATACGCCGGCAAGTACCCTAGTCATATCAAGGACTCGATATCCGGCCAGCGGCAACCTTGAGTTGTCAACTGACGAAGTTGCTGGTGAAACCGATGACTGACGCCGGACGAGGCACGAAGGAGATCTGCTGTGCTGTCTTGCTAACCGCCTGGCGCTCTGGCTTGCGCCGGACAGTGTTCGGCTTAACATAGCAGCACGACTCCGTACTTCACAATTTGAGGATTCTAGGATCTGTTCACTAGATGTCTTTTAGGGCAATGTGAGATCCTGACCGTTTAAGTCAATTGAGTGGTTTCTTGTGATGTCGACTTCAACGGCCAGGGGCTAGTAGAGACGCAAGTACGTAGTAGGTACCTTACTAAACCTCTTTACTGTTAGTTGCTTAGGTTAGGTAAGTAAAGTATCTAGGTTACCCAGTTAGGGGTGGTTGATGAACTGTCCCTCCCCACTCGGAGCGCCACAGACTCGGAGCGGTGGGGTTTAGCTGTCGGGCGATCTCAGATTCTCAGTCGGACTTGTGAGACCCGACCAAGAACCGAGGTTTTGTTACTCGTCGATATATTTTATCACAGGCATTGTATTTATAGTAGAGCTATATTCAACTCTCCCTTTCAGTTTGCCAGAGAAGCCTTTTGTGCTAAAATCTAGTAGCTTAACTGCGTCGCCCATCTTGTATGTCGATATCCCAAGATACAGCGAGTCTACTACGTCCTTTTTGTCGCTTTTGTTCAGTTGCTGCTGGCTTTACTGCTGTATTGTAGTAATAAAGGCAACTGAAGCCTAAGGTTGGCAGGTAGTAGCCGTGACCCTAGATGCTCATGTACATTTCGCGACTCAGCCTGATTCATAAACACAAAAGTCTAATAATAGCTATTTATACTAGAAATGTTGGTGTAGCCCTTTCGGATAATGTTGGCCGTGTCAATGAAGAACTTCCTTAGGTGTCACGGACAAACGGTTGGAGTAGGCAGTGCAGATTTGCAGATAGGTACTTTGCGCAGCTTAAGAGGCAGTACAATACCTGTCCGTAATCTGAGTCGCTACCTAGTACAACAGTTCATTTACCGTGCCAACGGACCGGGCCGTTGTTGGTGCAGAGAAAAGAATATCTATCTACATATACTCGACAAGGGCAAAAGCCATTCCCGAGGTTGTCAATGGACATAGAACATAATGTCTTCTTATCATTTGAATTGTTCTGAGATGCGTCATCTATACGCCAAGCTCTTAAGTTGCATTGAACTAGCCGTAGGTAGTAGGCATCTTATTAACAGTGACAAGAAAAGGGCAGAAAATGCTACCGAAAGCAATGAAAAGTGACCGCACTGCCTACCATCTGCATATGCATGTGGCTTTTTCACACTTTCCCTTCGAATGTAGCATCACTGAACTTGGAGGTGCGTCACCTGCAGTTCCATTATGCCGGCGCACTCGAGTACGTGCGCTCCAGTAGGGAGACATAAGATGGGCTGTGCAACATATCACCAATTAGGTATCCCATCCACCCGCCCGACCAAAAGTGTCGTCACAACGGGCGCAGTACTGACCAAATAGGAAGAATGGCGATCATTCCAAGCTTCCTTAATATCTGCCAACTAGGTTAGGTCGGTGGGTGGTAGATCAAGCCGTTCCAGGAAGGCTAACCTACTGTAAGGCCTGAGGTTAGCAGGCTGACCGGCAACTGAACACCAGCAGTGCCTCACCATCATCCCAAGGGAACAGATGCTTTGCCAAGGCTAGATAGCAATGCTACCTTAGCGTCGCCATTAACTTCCCCAATATGCGAAGCCTTGCGTGGCATTTTACGAGACCTTAGGAGGGCACGTTCCCTTAGAAGAGCACATTCCCTTCGCAGGGTGAGGGGTTGCGACAAGCGGTATATAGTCTGCATCTTCCCCCTACCCCGTCGCAATTCGTACAGATGTATAGATATGTTTTTTATATTGAACGACATGACTTGTGGGATTGACGGGACTAGTATCATTATAATACCAACATAACGCTTTTCAAAATGGGCAAATTATATTTCCGACAGAATGAAATCGAAAGTGATCCAACAGATGTACAGAACCCTCCGACAGACACGAGCACGAGCAATGACGCAGTGCCCCCCACAGCAGATCCTTGGCTGGTGGTGGTGATTATCATGGGGCTCTTAATCGTCTTGACGCTCGCCGTGTTCATGCTCGCACATCACCTCAACTCACGGCGGAGGCGGGCAAGGCTGCGGCTCATGGAACGGGACGAGAAGACAAGCCTCCCGTATTCGAGGAAAAGGAAGCTGAGCTCAGCCGACCGGCGTATGATAGAAGAACAGGAACGGGAAATGATGATCAGAAAGTCGCTAGCGGAAAGGCCCACGTTTGGGGGAGCAGGCTTTCACGTCTCGCAAGCGTCCTCGGACTCTGGGTCTCAGCCCGGCGACAGGTCAGAGGAGCACGGTGAGCCGACTAGTCTGAGAGAAGATTGGAAGGCATGGGAAGCGCGGATACAGAGCGAAAGGAAAAGCTCGACTCCCGGTGGCATCGGGCTTGAACAACATCCTGCATTTGCCCCTCCCATCTCGACGCCACAGCCTCCCCGCCTGCCTTCGCCTATCCGCGGTGTCACACAGTCACGTTTATACCAACCTTTACCAAAAATAGCGGGAACGTGACTGCAAGACTATCCGAAGAGAATACTGTACTATTGATGAGTTGCAATCCTAAGAAACACACATAATTGCATGGTACTTGGTGATTACAGGCTGGAGATGGTATACATGATTCGGCAGAAACGCGAGAAGCCGAGTCTACGATCGAACCTTTGAATTCTTTGGCGTCGGGATACCCCCTTTATTATATGTATGTGCAAAGGACTACGTCCATGTTGACGTGGCTAAGCGGAACTTACGAAACGGCGGGGGATTCGGATGATGCAAGTGCAAATATAAACTCAAATGCACATGGTGTTTTCAAAAGGCCATCTATCATAAATTTTGCAATACAGTTACAGTTTCTATAGTAGGAGGATAGGATTGATGAATTGAGAAGCGTCTGTCGATATTCACAAAGAAATGAATAACACGATTTGTTTCAAAAAGAACTTGAAATGACATGCTCTTTGCTTTAGGGTGGTTTGCATTGCTTGACTGACTTGAATGGAAAGAAAGATGTTGTTTTGATTTTTCAGTTCAAAGCAGCAGTGCTCAGCCCGCGGGCTTGAGGTATAAATGTCGGCATGAATCATCTGCTGCGTAATCCGATCCTTGATCTGTTGGTTTTAGGAGGAGCCGTACCTCCCAAGTGAATTTTTTGGCAATTTCTTCCATTTATAACTCCCACGACTGCCACCTACAAGAAAGTAACAGAGTTCAAGTTATCTTAAAGATAGCATCTCGGTGCCTGTCCTACATAAAGTACTACATAAACATAGTACTACATACTACATAGTACCTAGTACTGCCATTCAGCTTCGATTAAAGTGGATCCTGCCTTCTGGACTGTCACTGTCACTGTCACTATCAAGGCGTTTGCAGGGGCCTTGCTTACCTAACGCTCTAGTAGTGGGAAGGCCGTCGAAACCTTATCCACTTCTTTGGATTTCGATTGACAGACTTTCCCCGTAACTCTTCCGCCTTCTTCTCAGGTTAGCCTCCATCTTCACCCCGATAACCTCCCATCAGCGGCGATTAGCGAGAGGGATTGTGAATAAAGTGTCATGGCGACGGCTACGATGGCAACACCCGCTGCTTCTAGCTCCGAGGCCTTTATTGCCTCTCAGCGCGCAAATGTTGTCGATGACGGTCAAAATGAGGAGCCAAAGGAACAGCCCTGGCAACAGAACCTCAACGAAATCTACCAATGCCCCGACTGTCGCGAGTTCCCCCCAAACCTCATCGAAGAATTCTCCTCAGGCGACATGGTCTGCGCCTCTTGCGGCCTCGTTCTCGGCGATCGTATTATAGATACACGCTCCGAGTGGCGTACCTTTGCCAACGACGACCAGAACAACGATGATCCAAGCCGTGTCGGTGACTCCGTCAATCCTCTATTGAATGGCTCGCAGCTCGAAACAAATATCGCCTTCGATGGAAAAGATGCAAGAGATCTCCAGCGTGCCCAAAACAAGATCCTGAAGGACAACAAGAACAACAAGAGCAACAACCAGACATTGCTAGCCGCCTATCGCGAGATCTCCACGTATTGCGACGCTATGAACATCGCAAAAACGGTGCAGGATGCAGCCAAGCACATTTTCAAGATGACCGACGATGCCAAGCTCTTCAAGGGAAAGTCTCAAGAGGTCATCATCGCGGGGTGCATATTTATTGCCTGTCGCCAATCCAACGTCCCGAGAACCTTCCGCGAAGTTTTCGCTCTGACCAAGGTCCCAAAGAAAGAGATCGGAAGAACATTCAAGATGTTGGAGAAGTTTCTCCAAGATGACAGGAACAAGCATCTCGTCCGGCCAATGGACAACGGTACCCCCGTCCCGGCTACTAGTTCTACCAATGCCACCGAACTATGCGCCAGGTACTGCGCCGGTCTCCGTTTCTCCAACAATCACCTCATGGCCAGAATATCGTCCGAGCTGTGCGAGAAGAGTTCATCAGTCAAGGACCTAGCCGGTCGCTCGCCTCTATCTGTTGCCGCTGCTTGCATCTACATGGTCTCGCATCTCATGGGCGAGGGCAAGACTTCGAAGAGCATTGCTACGGTAGCTGGCGTCAGTGACGGTACCATTAAGACCGCCTATCGCTTCTTGTATCAAGCTCGCGAGAACCTGATCGCAAAGGAGTGGCTTGCTAAAGGTGGCCGCATGGAGCGGCTACCTTCCAACTAGTGAGTTGGACAAAACGGCAACAGCCGGATTTCAGATGAGAATCTGGAATCTCACCAGTTCCGAGCAGTCTCCGACCGGAACTAGTAATGAACTCTCAACTTTGGGGGCGCATCGATTTCGATTTGCGAACCTTCTTTGTTTTTCGGTTGGCCCCTAAGCCAAGCCTTAGCCGCAAAGACTTGCAAATCAAATGCGATATACGGATATAAGCAGCATACTTGCCATTGGGTGGTTCCGCGGGCTTGCTATGCTCCTTGTTCCTGCTTTGTTATCTTGTTAATAACAAATGGCCGACCCAAAACTTTGAGCTCTTGAAAGATAGAGCGTCAAACTCCTTGCGCGGTATTCGTAGCCTGGAGGCACTCATACTACTGCGTATAAGCCATAAGTCGCCAAGCTACATCAGATTAATTCTACTATCAGCGACATGAGGGGGCCCCGATCCACCGACACTGGGTTGAACAAGCAGACAGAGACAGCGTCATCTCTTTATACTACGAAAGAGAAATGGAGCAGGCAGGGTGGTCGGGCATTCGTGTATGGCAGCGGCTTTGTATGATGGGATGGAAAATTGGTTGTATGTTACGATCATGGCTCTTCCGATCATGCAATGCATTTTCCCTTTCATGAAGGCGGCCGTCTGCTGTTGAGTTTTGCCCCCGTCCCAAGGTGATCACCGAACCCCTTCTCCTTTCTCTATTTGCTTGTGTGGATGGTTTTTGACACTGCTCCCCTAATGCGACATCATTAACTAGCTAATGCACATATATCTATCTTGGCATTGATTGATACTGATATTTAGGGCTGAGAACCAGATCGGTAGGCTATGAGTTGATCATGAGACTCGGATGTGTTTGCTTCACTTCGGCGCCACCGCTTACATGAAATATGCACACGCGTGTCCGTAGTCCAAAACTAGAATAGACGCTCGCAAATAAGACATAATGAAATGCATGAAAGCCACCATCCTAGGGCCTGTTCGGTTTCCCCGCTCGACTTCAGCTCAGAACGTGTTGTAATGTAACCGAGTTATCGGCTGTCTCTCCTGAAGGTCCACTTTTGTCTGGACTCCTTCCATTCCCTCTTCCTCTACTTATACCCTCCTATCTCGCTCTAATCCCATCTCTTTACTCGGAAGTATCTTGTTGAATAACCCAACTAAGGTCAAGAACCTCGTGTGTGCAAGAACCATGGCTCCCTACGACGTCTCCGGCAAATACGCAGTGGTCACAGGCGGGGGATCAGGTAAACACATCTCCCTCTACTTATTATCTACACACTCAAGGCGAACAGGGGGATAAATATTGAGTTGTGTATACTGAACTAGATGTCTCTTTATCTTTTTTGCAGGTCTCTGTCTCGCCTTCGTCGAGCTCCTGCTCAGCAAGGGCTGTTCCGTGCTCGTCGGCGACCTGGCCCTGAACCCCCAGGCCGAGGAGCTCGCCAAAGCATACCCGCACCCACCTTCCGGCGAAGGAAGGGCGTCACTGAGTTTCCACAAGACGGACGTGACGTCGTGGAAGCAGCTGTCTTCGCTCTGGGAGAAGGCGCTCTCGCTCTTCGACGGCCGCGTCGACATCGTGGTTCCCGGCGCGGGTGTCTACGATCCCCCCTTCAGCTCATTCTGGCACCCGCCCGGCGTGGAAGGGAGCCCGTCGAAGGACCCGGTCGATGCTGATGTAGGCGCATATGCTACTATTAGCATTAACCTCGTCCATCCGATTCGTCTGGCTCAGATTGCTATCGGCCATTGGACTACGAAGAAAGTACCGGGAAATCTGTTGTTCGTTAGTAGTATCGCTGGCCATATCGCCGCTATCGGCACCCCGCTTTACTATTCCAGCAAAGCGGGCGTACATAACTTCGTCAGGAGCATAGGTGGCATGCGTCAGCGGTTGGGCATCCGCGTCATGGCCATCGCGCCGGGTATTGCGAGGGTAGGTGACTACTAACCTAAAATATGTGCCAAGTGAACCCCCCAGCATATGAGAAAAAAAATACGAGGTGACACTGAGTGACTTTTCTTTTTCGCAGACTCCGTTATGGGAAGCAGAACACATCAAAGAGCAACTGCCCGAGAGAGAACACGTCCTGTCGGCTTCCCAGGTCGCCCAGACCATGCTGAAGTTGTGCGAGGACACGAAGTACGGCGACGGAGAGATCGTCGAGTACTGCGAGGTGGGGACGGCCGAGGAGCCGAAACAGAGCACACGCGAGGTACCGAGCACGTTGTTGTATCCGCAGGCTGCCATAGCAGGCCATGGTGGCGTGCTGATGCAGGAGGATAAGATCTGGAAGATGTTGGAGACGCAGGGTTTGAATGTGTAGTTTAGTTGTGTCTGTGGAGTGTAAGAAAGGGAGGGAGAGCGTATGAGCTATAGGGACCAGATGATTATAGGCCGAGCGAAGGGTGTAAGGAGTATGGGGGTGTTAATATTTTTTTTCTTCCAAGGGCAGCCAGACGGACATCGATCGGTGGAATAATTAGGATCTATTGTCGCAGACCTACCTCACTCAAATCGTATTACCTGGGTCAATTACTTCTTGGGCCGTAGGTGCGTGGTACTATTCGATTGTGTAAGGCCGGCTGAACAAGCTCTTGATCAATGACAGCGATATATCAAACGTCATTTCAGCATTGAGAATCGTTAAACTAATGAGTACCCGGCCGAAGAAGTAGCCGAACTCAAAATAACCGTATGCATGCACACGGAGAGATGTCACACCTAATGTGTGATATGGACATGTGAATGAAACCTCCCCCGGCACTTCTAGTCACTATTTAAATGCTTCTATCTAGTAAACCAATCATAAATAGCATCATCGCAGCTGGAACCCATTTTGCTGAAGCACATCCTTCAGCACATGACGGCCATGCAACGATTCAACTGTCTCAATGCGTCGGGCACTTCTCTGCGTCCAAGCAGGCACGCCCTCCCTTTTCTCGCCCGCATTGAAACTAGCCAGGGTAACATCATATGATTTCAAGTTCTCCGCTTGCTCGTCACCCTGGCTGTCTTTCCTGGCCCATGACTCCCAGTGAAGCACTTCTCTCTGCGGGAGTCTAGGCTTAATCTTAGCCGCAGGCTGTTCTAAATCCGGTATTCCAACAGCGACCCCAAACAACGCAAAAACACGCTCCGGTAAGCGCAGCAACTCCGCAAGCTCAACAGGTCTATTTCTCGCTGCGCCCACATAACAAGCCCCCAGTCCCAGCGCCTCGGCAGCGACTGTCGCGTTCTGGCCCGCGAGACCTGCGTCTAGAGAGGCCATGAGGAACATCTCCGTGAACTCGAGCCCCTCACCCCGCAAACCGTGCTGTTCGGACACTTTCGTCAAGCGGTTCAGGTCCGCGCAGAAGATCAGGAAGAGCGGTGCTTGCCGGATGAAGTCCTGGTCGCCGCACAAGGTGGCGGCTTTCTCTTTATTTTCGGGGTCTTGGATGGCGACCACGCTCCAGGTTTGCAGGTTCGACGATGTAGCGGCGCTTTGGGCGGCTGCTATGATCGCCTCCAGGCTACCCTCCGGAAGTTTCTGAGGAAGGAAGTTCCGGACGGATTTGTGCCGCAGGAGGATTTCTAGCGTGGGGCTTGGTGAGATGGCGCTGGTGGCTTGTATTACACTGGCTGATGATATCGAGGAGCTCGCGGAGGAAGCGCCATAGCCATATCGAGCTTGGATTAAACTAGATATTATACCCTCTTCTGCCATTATGATGTGTGATTTATATGGGACTGCTGCCGGCGATTATCATGGATAAGCGCAAGGGGTGATCTAATATGTTAAACACGGGAACCCTAGAAACCATGAACGCGGGTCGAAGAATGAAATTTTCTATGCTGAAACTCAAGAGCCAAAAAGATACATATATATATATATTCTCAATAACTGAAGTTATTCCAAATTACTTGGAGCAACAGGGCTAATAAAGCAGCCATAACCTTGACGTGCGGAGATAAGAGAGTCGCATAGATGCGGCAAACTTGTCAGTAACTCGGGTATTAACATTACGCACGATTGCGTGACCTGCGCGCTAGTTATGTCTATTCGCTCTCACATGTTGTCGACTTGGTGACTAATCTTACCCCATACTATATAGGTGGTAATATGCATCTGGATCTGCTGCAACTACATATATACCTACGCCGGTGAGTAAAGAACCCCCTGTAGCGTAGCTTGGGAAGGTGTTCGGGGTCGTCTGGGGTCGGGAAATACATATCCACCTGAATCCGAAATAAACTGACACCGCTTGGTATTTTATCCGATATGGTTTAAATAAAATAGGGTATGGGTACTTATGTCGTGATAATATCAAACCAGCGTCCAGTATACTCGCAACGATACATATTTGGATTAAATTCTAAGTTTGAGGTGCTGTCGTAGATTATAAGTTCTAACTTAATTATCTATCTCGCAATCTTGATTAACCGTAATTCCTAATAATTAGCAGGTATCTAGGAAGAGTCTATGTTTGGCTTGAGTGTCGACTTATCTAGGTTAGGTATTGAAACAACAACAACAACAACAACATTGTGAATAAGTTTAGGCTTAGAAGCATAGGCCTCTTCTCTCTTTGCCATAATCAACTAATGTCGCTTCTCGATTATAGAACGTGAGTAGTGCCAAGTCTAACTCACCGTCAACGTCTAGCCTGGTAAGGTCCTTAACGAGTTGAAATAAGTGAGATACACACTACTTTTATGTGTTTACAGCATTAGAACCACTTACACGCAAACACGAAATGTTATTTGTCTCTTGTAATATAGATAAGTCGTGAAGGCATAATTACATACTCTTCTACCCACAGAGGTTCATGCTCTTACGGGGAATTAACGCCGTCATGCCATATCCCGATAAGGCGCGAAGCACGACGAGACGATGTATGTCACAAACGCGCGATCCTACAGCATACTAGCCTAGTACTGCTAAGATATATTATCACAACCCGGGCTGTGTACAGCCTAAAGGGCTGAAAAGCTTGTATGGACTACCTACAGAACGGATAGCGTCAGCATCGACCGGCGAAACTTTTTCACGGGAAGCCGCTGTCGAACACTGACGTCTTTCTTTCTCCGTTAATTACCCGACCTAACCTACCTGGGTAGTTTAGACTCTGTCCGCCGTCCGTAGCACCGTTACACACAAAGTGTACCTAGGTAATCGGGAATGGATTGGGCATAAGATGTAGGTTGGACCTCCCCGAGCCCGGCGTTCTGTTGTACCTCCACCGGAGGTGGTGAGGTCCTCGGTGTTGGGCGATTCTCGGCCGAATGATCTTCTCGCTGCTCCGTAAGTGGTAACTGGAGAAGTCAGTTGTCTTGAGGAGTACTAAATTCTCTGCGGGACAGGAAAAAGTATTCTACCTCATCGGGGGAGTCCTAGTGTTCTTTCTTGTCATTTTGTCGCCGAATCGGTTACACTCAATTACCAACCTTATTTTCCACAACGCCCCAACACTGGTTCTTCTCTTGTTAAAGGAGGACACCCCTTTAATCGTTGCGTTTCCTCGTTAGCAGCGTCAAACTCTTAAAAAGTAATTTACTTTACTGTCAGCTACAGATAGATAGGTAATATTCTGGAATCAATGACAATCTTGTGGCTGGTGCGGATCCTTCCCCGGAGAGGCTTGATTAGACTAATCTAACCTAGCAGTTAGGTTCAAAATGGGGATTACTTTCCGTTTCAAGCAGCTTGGCAGTTGGGAATGCGTTGTAATAGTGAGTGTTCGACTTTGGCTCGGGTAGGTAGCCGTATATTATAATATGCGTGGTTAGGATCACATGTGATGATCTGAGAGCACTATTTTACGCCTCTAATCTCCAAGCGAATTAAGTCAATTCAGTTACACACATAGGCGGTGTTGTGGCCAGGCTTTATATCCAGATTTAGCAGTAAGCAAGTCGTTACAGCTGTCACAGTGGCCTATCCCACCTTAGATCCCCCCGTTGCTTAGAACAAGCGCCGGTGATGTGAGGATTTCATTATTGCTTTTCTGCTAGGCGTAGTCTGGTGTATTCAACGGGATGTACAGGTATTAAGATTGCTCATGCCACCTTTGACACTGTGAAGCTACTGTCTGAATGAGCTACTGGGGCATGTATTACCTCTATGGTGGTACCCCCAATCGGACCCCCGGTTGAGAATAAAGTGGCTTACTCAGTACCTGCGTAGAAGCCCAGTGAGAAGCCCAGTAAGTCTACTGTATATGGCTATTCCCGACAAATGACATTGCCAAGTACCTAAGTTAACTCTGATAATGGGTCTCGATGCGGCCCATCGCAAAGGACGTATACTATGTATTTGTTGACTGCACGAGATTGAGGTGAACTTGGTTGACTAATGCAAGGTCGGCCGGCAAACTGGCTCAGCACTTGCCGCTCTTGGTGGCAGAGTCCCATTCAGCTCAGACGCCGATGCAGGGACAGATCCGAACTTCGATAAAGGGCGCTATGCCCCCGTATAGTCACCGACATTCAACCTTTTCTTAACAGGAAGAAGTCCAACCATTTCGGAACCCGAAAAAGGCAAGGCGAAGCGAAGATTCGATTGTTTAGTTTAAATCCCATATTTCAGTGACATAGGCGGTGCGTCATCTCTAGGTCGCGAGTCTAAGGCACATGAAATGAGCGAAAAGAACGAAGTTGAAGATGGGGAAGTCGAGGTCTCCATTGTCGCGGCCACGGCCCCGGAGATGGCCTGTCTCGAGTTGTTAGTCAAGCAATGCCGCGAACAGGGACTTCTCAAACGTCCCGTGGACTTGTCGGCCGAAGATGCTATAGATGGCTTAAATGATGGAATCACTCTCTTGTACTGTAGGCCTGTCCTCACAGTCACAGTCCGACGCTGATTGGTAACAGGCGGTTCCTCCGTGGTCGCGAATTGGACGTCGACGGTGCACTTAAACAGTTTAAAGAAGCCCAAACTATGCGTGCCTCTATCGATGCGAACACGGCATATCACAATATAGACGTTGGTGACTTTGAAAGCCTACGCCGCACGGTTCGTTTTCCTACAATTCCTTTCACTGCGTTGCCTCGATATGGCTTGTGTTTTGGCCACATGTAAGAAGCCTGAATAACTTATACAGGCGGGGTATTAGTATCCCAGTTGGACTGGCCAACGCAGCAAACGGGGGCTTCCTATATGCCTCATCGACCCGATTCGTATCGAAGATTCGGTTTTCGTCAGCTACCAAAAAGAGGGAGGTTCACCGGATAATACCCGGCGCGCTATGATGGCGTTTGACTACCTACAGCGTTTCGTGATACCTTTTTGTTCTGCCATGCAGGACCGGCCCGACGAGCATCTTCCGGTTACAAGTGCGATATACCTTGCCGACATAGACAACATTAGCTTCAAACTGGTATGGAATATACGCACCTTTGCGCAGTATGTAAGCACCCTGCTAGCGACGTGCTACCCCGAAGTTGTTGATACCATTTACGTAAGTCTACCAGCTCCCTCTCCTCTCGTTCTCACGTATACCCTGAGGCGTCCTTGAAGAAGAATCACTGACGGAGGTGTCAAAGGTACTCAACGCTCCGTCATATATTGCGAAAATATGGGCCATCTTAAAGGGTTGGGTCGAACCCAGAACAGCAAAGAAACTGGTGTTCCTATCCCCAGCTGAAGGGTTGGATAGGCTGCTAGAGACTATCGATATCGAGAGCATACCAGAGCACTATGGCGGAAAATCCAGTACTATACATGGGAAGTTCCCTTGCCTCGACGACTCGGCGAAACGGTTATTAGGCGTCGAAGCCCTGCCAGAAGGTCCGATCAAATGGACTACGGATGCACAGGGAAACCGGACTGCTGTCGCCGTCGGGACGAAGAACGGCGAGATGCGGCATGATGTGGTGGGTACTATTGGCCCAAGTTAGCATAGACGAATACCCGTCGGTCACTCTCGCAGCTTGGGGAAATCCCGGGATCACTTTGATATGTTTTGATAGAGAAAGTGTCGAATCTCGGAGACCGATAATACTACATAATAGTAAGAAACATGTAGTAGAAGTCCATGGCTACCCGAAGCTGTAAAGATTACTCGCTAGGAAGGAGCAGACCTCGAGAACCAAGCATACTTAGTTACCCCTTCCAGCGGCTCGGCGTACATGATACTTGCATGTGTCATGACTCTAACCGAGCTCTCGCTCGGCAGAAATGCCGCGCACAACCTGCAACGATAACCTATTTTCTATAGGCAGCTGCCTCGGCGAAGTTGGCACGCTCCCTGGAATATACATATAACCCAGATTCACATGGAACAGAGGTCAGCTTTAAAAAGCATTTTAGTAGTATTCAATGCCTGAGCTAGAACTTATGCTGCTGCATGTTGCTTGCTATACCATTTCCGGAAGGACCATGACACGCTAGCAGGAGTAGCCGATGGAGGCCACCATCAAGGTTCGGACGGTCATCTATCGATGAAGAGTGCAGACATGTGAAGGTGTTGTCCTTTTGTGGCCCATTTTACATGAAGTGTGTCCGAGCCTAAGCCTTGTGTTACCTATGTTGCTGCGTCTGTACATCATACAGCATACCTACACAATACACAATAATTCTCATTTCTTCGGCCCGATGTGTTTTTTCTTTTCTCGCATAGAATACTATGTATCTTGCATGCATGTGTCTTACCTAGTGTACGTGTAAACTAGTGGTACACTCTAACCTATGTTAGAGGATCAAGAATAAGACCCTACAAATATAGTCGCTAAGTTGGCTTAAGGTAGGCATGTAACTAGGTGGTTAAAGCAGGGAGGCACGGCACAGATATCAGCTCTTCAAGGTTACTGACTTGGGTGGTATTTCGCTTCCGCATCTAACTTAGCTTGTGTGCTCCTAGTCACTATACCATGACAATGTATCCACCAGTACGTACAGCCCGTCACAAGGGTGTTGTTCTTCCTCTTTTCCATGTGATAACTATGTACTTGGTAGGAAGTTGATCCTATCGTAACTTGCAGGAAAATGTGCCTGTTCATCCTAACCTAGGTAGATGTGTTTAGTAGCTTCTTTTGCCTTACGTAGCAAGCACCTAACTCACATTGTCTCACGTGATGTAAATGAGCGTTAAGAAAATGCGGGGTAATACAACGGCTGCTTCTCTACGTAATTGGACGTATTAATATGATCTTGATGTGTCTCTGCAACTCATCGTCCATAAGGGTCCGAAAAGTAATCAGGCGGTAGAATCGTGCTGTTATCCAAAAATCTTTAGAGTGAACGTTAGACTGTTCGAAATACTAGTACTCGGCTGATAAGGGAAAGAGTGGGATAGTAAATTAGGTACGTATGATAATACTACTTAGTTACAACGTCCCCGTTGAGACCCTGGCTATCTCAGACACGGCAAGACGACGTTACAACGAAGGTTAACTGCGCTAACGGGTCTCTATTGGTTTTGTCGATGGGGAATGTGGCTGGGTCTTCCAAGCCTTATGGCACCTAGCAGATAACATACAGACATATAGTATGATGCACTCTTTCCGTCCTTTTCCTAAAAGTGAAGAAAATTTTTCGACGCGAGCTGCCTCCTTAACATGGGTTAGGTATGACATCAAAATTGGTTATACTTATAACATATGTGGATATTTTTTTATAGGGGCCCTCGTACAGACTTCCGGGCCCTCTGCGGATTGGAAATATTTATCTGGTTTGTTTATTGATAATACCTACCTATACGAATCCACTTCAGCTCATCTTCTTTCTATCAAACTTTTCCATATAGGGCGTGTTATGTATCCAAGTGGACTTGAATCCCAGTCGCTAACCTATGCGGCCGCTATCACCGGCGGAGCGGAGACTTACCGGGGTGAAGTTGGAGCTGGGACGGGTTATTAAAATATGACGTTGCTTGAGACAGATGAGCTAGAAGCGGAATAACCATATAGCGCTGTTAGGAAAAAGAGCCTAACTCCACTATTCAACTACACCCTTGAGTGATGCTCCAACAGAGACTGTCGAGAGACCTGTGGGAGGCCTAGGCCCGCCTGCTTTGCTTTGCTTTGCTTTGCTTTGCTTTGCTGAGACGCTGAGCCCCGGCCGACCACTCAGTCGCTTTGTTACACCACCTCCCTACCGTAGGTAGTATCCTTGCGTGCAGACTGCAGTAATTATTAGATATGTAGGGAGCGTAAATAGTAATCCCTGACTGCGATGCTAACCCGAATCCACGGGCCGTGCCATGCATGGTCCAGGGCTGCCCAGCCAGAGGGATATCCCGTCTAAAACACCTAACCCTGGAATGTCACCACGGACATCCCCACCACTTCATAAGCTTGTGTAAAGCTTATCCGGGTCAGCATTATTAGAACAACATCTAGTGTCTACCTGAACCAGCCGGCCCGATGGTGTTAGTTTCGACTAACCGGCGATTCCCTTCACAGGGGTTTCAAGACAGTTCGCTGTAGATGTATATCGGCTCCGTAGCATACATACAGCAGTAGGACCAAAATCACACATTCTGCTAAGACCTGAGTAACCGAGGAAATCGTATTTCAAAGTGCACCTCACTCGGTTAGTATGCTTATAACGTGCGTGGTAGCTCTCTCTCGCTTCAGAGTAGCACACAGAAGGCTAGATTCTAAGGACTCATAGCCGTACTTAGCGCTTAACGTGATTATAATACTACACGATAACGTGTAACTGAACGCTGATAGGCCGTGTATATGGTCTTGGCAGAATGTGTGAACTTGGCTCCGACTGTTGTATGTATAGGGTCTTGTTGGAGACCTCAGTCTGCAGTCACTGTGCCATAACTCCCCGCCCTCCTTTTACATATAAACAACGGGACAATCCAGTCTCAAGTGAACTAGAAAATCTACATCGACCCGTCATTGAATCAACGGGCGAGTAACTATATACCGTTTTATTTCGTGTCGTTGCGTATTCGATACTAGGTCACCATGTTTGACTATAAGGAGCTCCTTGGTCACTCTTTATTTGATTCTAAGAAAGACTGCTTAGAATACCCGGACCCTAATGGCATACGTCTTGCCTATCAGAGGGCCCGTCTAGTCTGCCAACAAAGTGGTGAGCTCCCCCTAAACCCGAAAAAACAACATACAGCTGCTTATTATCTTTACACGTAGGTTTAACCCTCCAAGATGTCGTAAACATGAGCCGGAAATTCTGGGACTTCTATCGTCAGCGTACGGAACAACCCCTTCGCACATCTCTCAAACTAGAATTCCCACTAACAGTTGCCATAGCTATTTTGGCCAGGGACTCGGCTCTTTGCGTCATCCTCTCCATCCACTGGAATCTGTGTATAGGCACAATCGGGAAATACGCGCCCCAGCGACCGGATCTCATGCCCTTGCTCGAGAAGCTCATGAGGTTCGAGCTATGCGGCGAGTTCCTGTTAACCGAGATCGGCCACGGCCTCGATGCTCGCAATCTAGAAACGACGGCGACGCTCCAGCCAGACGGCTCGTTCGACCTGCACTCTCCCACGCCCACCGCCGCGAAGGCCATGCCCCCGACCACGCCGTGGGCAGGCGTAGGCCGTGTCGGCGTCGTATTCGCGCGTTTGATCGCAGAAGGGGAAGACCGCGGGGTGAAGCCTTTCATCGTGCACATCAACGACGAGAGGGCCATGTGTGCCGGTGTGACATCGCAGGCCCTGCCGACGCGGAGCGGTTCCAAGGCTCTCGACCACGCGCTGACGACATTCACGCACGTGCGTCTCGAAGCCGATGCGCTTCTGGGCTCGCCGGAGCGGGCGGCTGACCAACGGACGGACTTCTTCCAGCAGATCCACAGGGTTTCCATCGGGACTCTATCCCTCTCTATGCCCAATATTCCCGTCCTCCAGCAGTGTACCTACATAGCAGGGACGTATAGCATGCGGAGACTTGTCGCGGGCGGCGGGAAGGATCAGAAGATACCAATTATCCAGTTCGCGACGCAACATAGACCCATTTTGGATGCGCTTGTGCAGAGCCGTGTGTACGATGCGCTATCGCACGGGGCGATAGCCATGTTTCAGAACCCCAAATTACACCCGCTGGTCCGCCACGCCGTGGCCGTCTGCTTCAAGGCTACCGTTACTATGGATACGCAGGCGGCGCTCACTGAGCTGGCCGATAGGTGTGGGTGGCAGGGGCTCTTCGGATATAATCAGGTTATCGAGAACACGATGGCGTTGAAAGGCAACAGCATAGCGGAGGGCGACTACACCGTCTTATGCATCCGTAAGTTGACATACTCCTTAGTAACAACACAACGCTAGAAATTATTTCAAAAACTCACAGCAAATTTTTATCTACAGGACTAGTATCGGAAGTACTCCGGGGTCGTTACGAGATCCCCGATGCTAAGATGAAAGACTGTCTCCTCGCGAAACACGAGGCCGGGGTCTGGGAAGAAGCCCGCGTGATGGTTGCATCACTCAAAGACAAGGATTTCCGCGGCGAGGAGTTCAACGCCCTCATCCTGCCGCGCTGCCGAGACATCATTCGAGCCACGGGCCACAGGATGGCATACGAGGCCGCCGCCGCCGCTTCCAGCGACAAGGTGACACAAGAGGCTTTGCGTCTATTCGAGTGTATCTGCGTGAAGACGGACTTGAGCTGGTATTGCCAGTCTTCTAGGGATTTCAATCGAGTCGCCTTTTTCGCACGTGATGCCCTGGCGGGCAAGGAAGCTCTGCCGGAACTACAGGCATACTTAACTCAGAGCAAGGAGGCGCATCTGCCTAGGGTGCCCATCATGTATGAGGAGACATGGGCTGAATTTATTCGGGATCTCCCGACGTTCGAGGCCGGCCAGACGAAGAAGCAGACGAAGAAGCGCAGCTTGGTTCCGTTCAAGATCTCCCTACGCTTAAAGTCGTCAGCCAAGCGGAGTTCTATTGGATCAATAGAAAAGTCCGAGAGAAGTATATTGAGGGTTTAATATTATATTCACAAGAAAATAGTACACTTAATTGGGTAATAGATAAAAGGTTGGAAGGCTCCCCCTTTAATACAAACGGTCTCAACGTGACATCATGTTCAAACATCGACACTAGGAATTGAATTAATTCAGTATCTTGGCAATCTAGTTTGCATATATGACGCTGCTGCTATAGATTCTGGCTAAACGTGTCTGGCTATATGTACATATTATTGCACACGCTACACGCTACCAACCCTCGCTACATAATAGTCCCTGTCCGTGCCGCACAATCTCCTACTTGTCTTCACTGTCCTAGTTTACTTCAGCATACCAATACCAGACATCAAACCGGGCGTTGCTGCCGGTGAAAGGTTCCGTTCCAAATTGGAATGCTACAACCAAGTCAGCTCAGCGCCCTGCTTCCTGATATGGGGGTGTCCAGAGGACGGATGGAATTTTAGAAAGTAAAAGCAAGAGGGGATCAACTTACTGATGAGATGCTGCTGTGAAGCAGGGAATCCTTGCGTGCTCGTGACGTGGTCAAAGAAAGGCTTGACATCCGACTCGAAGGTAGCGATCTCGCTCGGTGCCACGAAGCTGAAGACCTTCATATTGCCATTGTTACCGACCCACAAGTCCCACGTCCTTCCGGCGACGTTGACATTGCCCTTGGACTGGCCGATGGGATAGACGTTTCCTTTCCTCGCAAGCCTACACCAAGCACAATGTTAATAACGAAAGTCAAACATCAATCAAGAACACCATATGCAATCTGCGGTCTCGGGCCAATACGCACCAGATCATGAGCTCATAATCACCACTGCTAGTATCGTGGTTCGGGTCAGCGGCCGTGAAGATATCATAGGCGACATCAGCGCGGATATTGCTGCCCTGGTACCGCCACTCAGCCTTCGTGGGCATGCTTCCGATGCTGCTGACGATCTTCTTGCTCGAGAGCTGCCGGCCCGAGTAAGGGTAGCTCTTCACGTTATTGTCGCCGCCGGACCAGTTCCACTCCGTGTGCCAGGCCACGCCCGGGTTCAGCATCTTGTCCACGTGCGTGCACTGGCTGCCCGAACCGGAGTTCTTGCCCCACGCGTTGTTGTTCAGGTAGTACCCGTTCGACGAGTAGTACCCGTACTGGTCGCATAGGTCTTGCGCCCACACTAAGGGGGAGAGGGCGGCAGCCGAGAGGAGGAGTGCTAGTTTTGTGATCTTCGTCATCGTTGCGACTTGGCTTGACTTGGCTTTAGCTGTTACTTCCTTTCCTTTCTGTGAGTATTTTTTTATGGTATGATAACGAAAATCCAAATATTTGGAACAGCTACGGCATAAACGCTTAGATCGAACCAAACTTCATCAGAAGGGATTGACCTCGGGGGTTCCCTGTATGTTTATAATACCCAACCCGGGTACTAGGCACACATGCGCAGACGAAATGCTAGAAATATAATCGTCCATTGTTTCATCAACTTCCCAAGTCGGAAGGCCGCGGTTTGTCTTACGCTAGGGTTGTCGATCCTCTTTGGGTTACATGGAGATGTCAAAGGGGGGGTGCACCCCTACTGCAAATCCATATCTCCAACACACGTCCACCGATCATCCACCGGCTTGTCCACCGGGTTTACTTACCCACTTTCGCTGCCGAACAAGTGGCAATGTTACTTACTTAACCTTAGCCGTCAATGCTTACGAGATGATATGTTTATACTCCAGTTCCCCGGCTTTGAGGGACGGGAACTAAATAGAGTTTGGCATAACCTTAAATCCGCCGCCGTTTCTAGATTGAACCCCCTGTGATATTGTATAGATAGACGAGATAAGATTACTCCCCCCCTCACGGGCCAGGACCTTATAGGCCACTTCTTAACGCTACAAACGCGCTTAACGCGTTTTTAGTCTTTTTATAATTTTTTCCTTACTTTTATTTATATAACTTTATAAATTTTATTATTTTAACTGCTTACTTTTTTTTTTTATTAAAATGCTTGCTATAAATTAAAAAAAGCATATAAAAGCTGTTAATATATTCTATAGGTTAATTGTACACCTAGGTTAATTGCACACTTTTTTTAACCTTTGTATAAACAATCTTTAACCTATTATATTTTTACCGCACATTGTAGTAAGCCTTTAAAAAAAGTTTAATATTATTTTTGCACTTTAAGCCTTTTATATAAACTTAAAACTAAGCGTTTAACGCGCGGCTAAAATTTATAATATACTATTAATAACTTTAGCAAACTAAAAACGTAGCTATATAACTATATATAATAACAACCTTAAAAAGTAAAAACTTATTAAATTTAAAAAGCAAGCTATTATATAATGTATATTTAACTTTATTGCGCAATTATTTTTACTTAAGTATAGTAGTATTAAAAATATAGCTAACTAATTGCTAAAGTTATGCAATAAAAAATGTGTTAATAAAAACTAAACTTTTATTTTTATATAATAATAACTAGCTTTTATAATATATTTTAATTACTAAATTAATTATTAGCATGTTTTATATAAAAATTTGTTTAAATATTATAAATAGTTTACTTTTATATAAAATATAATAGCAAAATATAAAGTTTAAAAAAAAATATATATATAATTTTAATAAAACTAAATTTATTATAAGCAAAATTTTATTTAAAATAGTTATAACTATATTTAATTATATAA
>Ga0247782_1000240_pt1 | contig 58709 bp, 34 predicted proteins | sample UWRJL019104C5_FD_179928 | JGI IMG/M metagenome (GOLD analysis project Ga0247782, IMG submission 179928) | Plant litter microbial communities from Arlington Agricultural Research Station in Wisconsin, United States - UWRJ-L019-104C-5 | ecosystem: Environmental > Terrestrial > Plant litter >...
GGGGGGGGGGGGGGGGGGGGGGGGGGGGGGGGGGGGGGGGTCAAAAGGCAAAGCCACCCTACAAGGTTGATTGAAGTCGCCTTACGGTATCACCAGGTGGCACGCAACGATTTCAATCTATCAGAGAGATTGAATTAAGGTTTAGAAGCGATGCTCTCTCTCTATCCATTGGGCCCCTGGACTCCTGACACAGACTGGGTGTCATTAGATACCTAACCTACTCCCAATCGCTCGTCCAGTGGTGTCGAGGTCCCCAGTTTTCAGCCGCTCCTTCACCTCACCGCTTCCCCCGACTGGTCGCGCCGGCCCCGGCGGTTGCACTGCGGGAGGCGTGGGGGTTTCATCAAATGGCCTCGCACCGGGGCTTCTCTGTTATGGCATAAATGTAACAAGCGCAAGCCCCGGCCCATCCAAAGTCACGAGGTCGCGGATGTCACGAGCGTAGGTGGACGTCTTGTCTTGTCTTATGCGCACTGCGGATGCACGCCAACCAGTCTCCGGTTCCCCGGCCACCCTTGCAATCATTACTGGCTACTGCTGACCGCAGCAGAAAATTTTTAATGAGCATTGGGTTGATGTTACTATCTGATTGATTGATCCTTCTCGAATTGGCCATGGGAGCCCAACCTCATGGTAGGTTGATTCAGTGCAAGTCATTGATTCAATCACTTTATCCCGATGGCGGAGTACAGAACTTTAAATTCGCATCTTCAACGTACAAGGCTTTACACAGGTCAGTAGTAACACACCATGAGCCTCTCGTATGAGTTGGAAAGCATAGTACAATAAGAGACCAGTTATAACTTCTTCACCACTTAACGCTCATTATACTCATTTCTGAACAACGTCGCTTCAACATGATACTTTATGAACTCAAACCTCGTTTGTCGGATACGTTGCACAATCCTTTTCTGGGCGAATTTGTTCTCATTTAATTTTGATGTTGTGCGGTCCGAATTTGATAGGCCGTTTTTGAGACCATGAGCTGGGTAGACCGCTTAGAGCGCTACGCCCGAAAAATGTTAATATGGGGGTGGCTTCACTTCCCAACGACACCGTCGGCTACGTGAAGGCCTAACATTTCCGCCCAAAAGCCGATATTCCGAAAACGTAGGAAAAGGCTATGTCGAATAATCACGTTCTTGCTCGCGAGCATTTTCATCGGGGCATACATCATCAGGACATTCATCATCGGGAATATACTAAGCGCAGGGTATTGCCTCAGTTGCACTGGATGAGGATACCTACAAGAGACTTCATCCTTGATGCTCGATCTGGGAAGAGTCATGTTAAGCAATAACATCAAACCTGACATCACTCGAAAAAACTAGTTAGCCGTATAATCCGGCGAAAAGCTATTAGGGAAGACTTTAAAGATATGCCTTGTTCCGTAATAGCACTCTGCCACCACTCTAGACCAGTGAAGTCGGAGCTAGGTAGTAATCAAAATCATACGACAATATAACAGCGCAGACGGGGACGCCTTCCGGCCATGTTGCTCGGTGCAGCCGCTGTGATTCAAGTTCACGTCTACGTCACCTGCGGGCTGGCGCGGGAACAACCTCTCCGGAAACATCAGAATAGAAGACACCAGCGGTGTGGGTGCGGACCTCTCTTCCTCTGGCTCGGGGCCGATATTCTCATACGGATTCCAATGAATCAACCCTCGTAGACTCTGATTCGGACCCTCGCGCTCACTACCATCCTCACTCTCGCCTTCACCCTCGTCCTGTCTCTCTTGCCTTCTTCCCTCTTCCCCCTTTTCCTACCCTATACTATCTACCTCCCCCTCTCCCTATCCTTCTTCCTCCTCACATTCCACATCCCCTAAGACACAAACCTTCCCTCCCCTGCCTACTACTTATCTACCTCGAAGCGCGAAACGTCAACTGCAGCCTCCCCTCTTCAGAGAAAAGCCGCAACCAAATAGTCAGTAAATCAGTAACAAACAGGGTGTCGCGATAATTGCCGTTCCAGCCAGGCAACCAGCCAGGCAGGGCGATGCGATACGTACGACACGACACGACACGATACATACACGTTGACCACAAGAAACGAAAATCACGACGCCCATCTATACATATATCGATATCAAAATCAACCTCGACTTCGCTTCGCCGGACTAATCGAACAATCCACTCGCTGACAGCTTCATTTTATTCTGGACGTTTCGATATCGCTCAACTTTCGCGGATAATTACTGCTAAACAACTACTATTATTACGGCGACGGGATACCCTCTCAGTATGTAGGTGAATAGGTATGTGGGTAGGTAGATAGTATCTTGTTTGCTCTCCGCAAATATTAATCCTCGAGGACAGCTTTTCCATGATGATGTAAATGTAGACGTGAATGTGAATGTGAATGAAAGATGGAACTAGGCAGTATTGGTGATTTGGCTAGGTAGATAGGTAGTTATCCAAGCGTCGTTGAACTTACCATTCGTGATGCCGCGCCATATGGCGTGAGTTGATTTTCTAGTCTTCCACATTCCGTATACTTGCACTTGTGCGTATAGTTTCGAGAAGGGAAGTTTTATCGTAAGGTGGTGCAGATATGAATATCAAGGTCTTACATCTCAAAAAATCCCAAAGGTATAACCTGCTTTACTCTACTCACACTCGCACCGCGATATCTATATCCCTACCCCGGTATCTAGCCCAGTCCCTCGACATTCACCTTCGCGAAGACAGAGGACGTGGAACTACACAACCAGAAGAATTGCACTGCCTTCAAGTCCACCTCTATAACGTTTTCCTCTAATCCCTCTACTGCTATCGACCTCGATACCAGTGCCGACGCTCACTCACCACCTGCCCATTTCACGACGGCCTCTGAAGATATTGCGGTGTCGACGCATGCTGTCGATTTCCCTCGGTAGAGTACTCAGGGGATCTTTTGCCATGAATCTTTTCGGGGTGATGGAGTACCGAGTGACACCGAAGGACGCGAGAGAGCTTGTGCAATGTTACTCTGTAGTAATCTGAGACTATAGACCTTATCGCTGAATACCCGATACAAGAAAATCTCGCCACTGTCGTCTGATCCGATCTGGTAACACGATCGCTGGCCGTTATGCTTCGTCCATCTTCCTACTGCCTACTTAGCTTTCGCGTGGGCGGCATTGCCGACGTGCTTCAGTGATACATACCAGAAAAAAGCCTTGAGGATAGCGCATCAATATTATCATAACATATATGTACATACATACCAAACCCAGATTCTATCCTACTTAACCTGACCTGCATCCACCATCCCTATTTTAAATAAACAAGTCGCAAGCACGTTGTATGTACATGTCAGGAACCCATCTCCCTGCCTATCCCTGAGTAAGATGATAGATAAAGTGACAATGAAATATCACGTATACATACATATATATCCAAGGAAAACGCGAGATTAAGATGCTACTTACACCTGTACGTACCTAGTAGGCATCATATCTCAATTGAGAGAGTATGTATCATTCTAATCTAACCTACTACTGCTGCTGCTACGTACCTAGAGGACCTATATATGAGCAAGTACTAGTAAGTCGCCAGAAGATTTTGCGAAAAGACAGGTTTCACCAATGAGAAATCCTGTAGATAGTAGCACAACATACTCCGACATACATATACATACCTAATGCACAAATGCTTAAAGCACATGTTTAATACTGCAAGTTGAGTGGACGGATAGTTGTTCTTGGGTAACGTAACCCATCTAAGCATTCATACAGAAAGTCTATCATTTTATGAGATTCATGATTTACTAATCATGTACTCTTGATATTGCCATTTAAATTCACAATAGTTCAATTGTGTATTGGCATCGTGTCCTGAAAACGAGGTCAACATTTCTTATCTTACGACTTGAGAAACGTATATATGCATGAAACAGATAAGTCTAAAGAGCGGTCTAATGTACTTGTTGGGGATATATAGTATACAGCAATATAGCAAATCCAATGTACCTAGTCATCGCGGGGAGGTGCCATTTGGGTCAGCTTTGGTAACTGTTCCGATAGGCTTGTTGGGCGGATCCAACGGTGTGATTGAGTGGTGTATCTACGTGCTATGTAGCGTTGGGCAGCGCTTGTCTCTCTAATGTTGTCACCGCGTACTGTAGACTGACTAGCGTTCCTCATTTGAGAGAAACCACTCACAGCTAATAAGACTGTACCACTGTGTTTAAATTTTCGCCAATCCCCCTTTCTTCAAGCCAAGAGCAGCGTTTGATTTCGCCATTAATTTCCCGTGCCTTGTTTAATATGTAACGAACTCTTTCAACGGTTCCCAACGTGTCAAAACTGTATTATTTTATATGGGCCAGCCAGGGCCCAGCCAATGAGCCGATCTTAACCAGATGTGTGTTGCTATAGCCGTGAACGGTAGACTAACGTCCTATACCTGCCGTATTCAGCAACGCACTGACCAAGGCGCTGCCATTTGACAGCTGAACATCAGTGGCCTGCAGCCTTACCTTACCTCCCCAAAGACCACTACAGCGTTGTCCGCCGGTGCTGAGAGCCTGAGACAGGCCCCGGCAGCGTCTCGTCTGCGCCGGTTTTCTGGAAGCACAGGCGGAGGCCGAATGAATAAGTCCTCGGCAGCGCCAACGTAGCAGCCATTGTCCCACCGACCAATGAGAAGAGTGAATGGCTTAAGCGACGAGCAAGGGACGCATCGCAATTTGCAGATTTCGAGTTATCTCACAGGACGAATTCTTTCAGTCACCCCAAGCAGCGTCTGGTGTGTGGTATGCAGAGCTGCAGAGCTGGATGCTAGGGTAGCGCTGCGTGCTGCTCGTTACATTCGTAGTCATTAACCATTCGTCGACTCTCATTTCCATTAGTGGCATCGGTTCTGGTGCCTTCGCCTGAGACCTCAATACCGATATATATTAACAGCTGGACTATCCCAGCTCTGTGGCTGGGTAAAGCAATAATTTTGACGCGCCCAATGCCACGTACAACACACTCTTCTTTGCTCCAGTTCCCAACTGAACATGTCTAATATCCACGGTATACCGAATGTGAACGAAACACGGTCTCGCCGGGATTCCGCTCATCCCTCGTCCACCACAGCCATTGGGGACCTCATAGGAAAAACCGCGATAGTGACGGGTTCCAATAGCGGCATTGGGATTGAATGCGCTCGTCAGTTCCTTGACCGAGGATTGAGTAAATTAATACTAGCCGTCCGAGACGAGACAAAAGGAGAAATCGCCAGACAAGGCTTAGCGAGTGGCCGAGAACTTGATGAGGATACGATCGAAGTATGGCATCTGGATTATAGCTCCTACGACTCCATTACGACTTTTGCCGATCGGGCTAGAACCCTTGAGAACCTGGATATCGTGGTACTGAACGCTGGCACTTACCGCCTTACCCGCGTGATTATTCCCTCGACCAGCCATGAAGAAGATGTGCAAGTGAATTATCTCTCGACAGCCCTCTTAACCATCTTATTTCTTCCCATCTTTGAAGCTAAGAGGCGTCGTGGTACCTCGCCGGGCCGTATAACCATCGTGTCTTCGAGTGTGGCGGCTTGGTCACGTTTTAAGCCGTCAGAGGATGGACGTCCATTACTCCAGACTCTGGACGGGCCAATTGGTGTGAAGCACTTCGACCATCATCAGCAATACTGCACGTCCAAGTTACTGGGCCAGTTATTCTTGGAGGAACTGGTACGGAGGGTGCGGCCTTCTGCCGTTACTATTAACTGTGTTAACCCCGGTCTCTGCTACGGGACTAGCTTGGCACGCGATGGAGAGGGCACCCTGTTGGGCTTTATTATCGGCATTATATTCCGCATATTCGGCCACTCATGTGTTAGTGGCGCTCGAGCCGTTGTAGACGCCGCCGTGAAAGGTGGTGACGAGGTTCACGGCCAGTATCTTGACGGTGGGAAACCTGTACCGTATGTGCTCCTTACTGCCACGAACACGCTTGCTGCTTTACTGACACGTTGCGTGATAGGTTTGCCCCAGTGGTATATAAGGCTGAGGGGAGGGAAATGAGTCGAAGATTGTGGGCGGAGACGCTAAGTGAGCTATCTTTTGCTGGTGTTGAACGCATCGTCGAAGACTATGCAGTCTGATCCCCTTTATTCATCTTAGCATATAGTACCATAAATTTGTAATATGGGTTCTTCCGGTTAACGTGCACGGATACCAAGGCTTTATATACTGCCCTTATAAGCGATTATGAAGTTCGCCCTGGGCCTCTCTTAAGGCTCTCGAGGCAGATCTGGTGACAGGATTCAAGACACCGGAACATGTCTACTAAATTTTATGTATAGGGTGGCTTCCGCTTACGTACAGACATCTCACCTCCCGCCACATTATCGTTGAAAGTGGACAACTTGATGGTGAATAGAGGTGCCGGCTGTACCTTCACTATCAACGTGGTCTCTGTCCAGACTAACGTGAGATACAGAGAAGGCCGAAATGAAAGCGAACAGAGTGTATTTAAGACGCACTATGAGCGTGAAAGAGGGTGGAAACACAGATACTAGCCCAGCTAGTCTGTAGTTGAGGGTAAATCCATATTTGAGGGATGCTGTATGGTCGTTTTGAATCACGATGGCATGTTGTCAAGGTGAGTAGGTACTACCTAATCACCCTACCTGGAATAGGTAGGCAGTATCACCCTCGGACTTTCCATAAATGACGTTAAACTCATAGTACGAAAGTGTGACTGCCATCTTCATTTGTCACACCTGCCATCATATATCTTTGCGTCTGGAGACTGCCAGTGGGGACTGTTAGTCGTTTCGAACAAGGCCGCAAACCATTTCATGATTGTGCATTTAAGAAGGAACTCACCTCCAAACAAGGTTGCCGACGCAGTTGCTTCTTTGGACCTGAATAAATCTCTGGACATCATCGATACAATTGCTCTGCCTCGCCTCGCCCACCAACGCTTCTGCCGCCAGGTCGAACCGATTCTTTGACGCTCTAAGGGCATTAATAGTATGGGCTATTACTGTACTGGTGTCGTCCATCGAAACAAATGCCAGGGGGACTATGCTGTCGATGCACCCACGAACGATCTCTTTCCTGAGCGATAGGAGGTCGTTTGTGATGGAAATGATTATATTTGTTTCCGTCCATATCGACTTCATTGACTCGCTTTGCATTATGTGTAACGGCAACCTCACCGACAACGAGTACTCTCCAACGGCCGTGCCGATATATACGGCGCTTGTTCCGAGACGAAATGTCCAATACTCTTCCAGTGTGGGAAGATTACCACTCAACCGGTGATCCTGTTCTAGTTGAGAGGCAGCCATGAGCCCCGCGATCTCGTCATAGAAGCGTCGACACTGTGTAGTATCATAGGAGCTGCGCAGTGCTGCCCCTATCACATCAAAGCTCTGGACTATGTGGTTCTTTGGAACGAAGCCCGGTTCTTTCGGTGTGAGGCCCAGACAGATGCCCACGAACTTGAGCGTGTCATTACGATAAGACTCAGCAGCAGCGAAGTCTTCTGAGAAGGATCCGCTCGGCTCGTCGATCTCATCATCCCACGTGAAGAGCCAAATGATAAGATAAGCCAGGACCTCGAGTTGTTCGACTGGTGCGTCCGGCCACCAGAGGGCGGTGAACAGACCAAAGTCTGAAGCAAGTAGATGCTTTTGTTTCTCCTGGCTGAACGAAAGACTATCCACATGCTCTTCTTTTAGCCGAATTCGAGAAGGTAGACATTTGAGGACCTGCATACCTTGCGAACCTGTCTCTCACCAGGTGTCTTAGTTGTTCGACATGCGGACTAACGTGGATAGTTGTTATTCCTTTCCAGTCGCTCAAGACATTTTTAAGGCTGGGTAGATGGATAGTCCTTCCCCTGACCTTATGAAGTAGCTCATCTCTTGTCATCACCTTCACATTACCTACCGGCAAGGGCCGGCGTTGAATGGTTTCGACGCGCATAGTGACAGAACGGCCGTGAGTCTTGGAGACGTATCACCTGAGGAACGAAGCAAGGTAGGCCGGAAAGCCCACACGGTCGACTAAAGTGTCTATATAATCTCTACTCAACGTACCATCCGCTCGGGTCAGTCTATATACGATGTGATAAGAACTACTAGTATCATAGGTTTACACTGAGGATGATTAGCTCCGGCATCTCAACCGTAACCCCCTCGGCCCCTGCAAGTTTGCAGACTCACAAGCTTCGCCCAGAAGTCCATGAAACGCACAGTTCGTCAAGAATGCCTGAAAACAAGCCGGAAGAGGATTTCTCCTAGCGAGGAATGCGCCAGTATCCTGGGGTGGTTACTGATTGATCCGCCCTGGCCTCCCCACATAGGTCATATGCATCCTGTTTCGTCCAGCTACCACATAAACTACCACATAAACCTTAACTACATCGGTGAAGGGCTGGAAAATCATTTCGACATGTGTATTCCTATCATCGGACCTTCAGACCCTGGATTACTGTCTGCCTTGTTGCTAGCTCAAAGGCGCCGCTGAGCAATTATGGACCTATCCATCCCAAGTGCCCGATTAACTCTCACCTCCTCACCTTGGTCCGCCCGCAGTTACATCGTTCTTTAACTGCATAGGAGTACTATACAGATGCAATGCATGTGAAGTCACATGAAAATGGACCCCCCAAGTTACAGGGTCCTAGGTATTGACAGGGCTAAATTCAAACACATCTAGATAAGTCAATCGCGTCGGTTTCCTCGCAAGCGAGCTTGTGTACTGCCGCGTTGACTCTTCACGAACGACTGCTTACAACGCGACCTCGTCACATCGCTGTTCAAAATGTCGCTTCACATTATTCATGGGGACGGCTCGCTCTCAACCTTGAGGCTCGTAGCTCTAGGCGCAGTCCTCTTTTACATTGGCAGGATCATCTATCGCGTCTGGTTCCACCCGTTGGCGAGATTTCCCGGGCCCTGTCTGGCGGCCGCGACGAGCTTGTACGAGGCCTACTATGAAGTGTTACACAAGGGAGGTGCTCAATTCGCACCTAAGATCAGAGAACTCCATGCCAAATACGGCCCCATTGTGCGAATCAACCCTTCCGAGATATCTGTCAACGACGCAGCCTTTCACGACAAACTATACGCACCGCAACCAGCGATCCGAGACAGACACCCCAACTTCTCTGCCTTCCTAGGGACCACTAAAGGATCGTTCAGCAGCCCTGACCATTTCCTGCATAAGAGCAGAAGAACAGCTTACTCGCAGTTCTTCTCATCGATCAACGTCATAGCGTCAGAGACTGTGGCAACGAAGAAGGTCAATCATCTGTGCCACATTCTGTCCTCAAAGAGAGACCAGAAGCCCAATTTTCGCACATACTTCGCTGCCATTGCTTTTGATACCTTCTATACATGGGCTTTCGCCGACTCTCTAGATCTTCTGGATAATCTTTCGTTCGCAGAAAATATCAATGAGACGGTCGAACTCCTCGTCACTAGTGCCCCTATATACAGGTTGTTGCCGTCCGCCATGAGCTTAGCTCGGAAGACACCAACTATAGTTCTGCGTCACCTTTCACGTCACGTTGCTAGAGTTTTCGATCTCTCCAAAGTAAGCCCCAAGCTGACCCAGTCCAGACTCTGCTTATAGTCGCACAGATTGTTGTCCAGTCAGCCGAACGATTTGCAGCAAATAACCCTATCACCTCGGAGAAAGGATCAAAAGAGTATGCATCACCCGTTAAGAAGGGGGAGCCAGAGACATTGTTCTCGGTCATTCGAAGAAGCCAAGCCCCGGATGAAGAGAAAACACCCTTTCGCATTGCGCAGGAAGGGTTAGAGATGTTCATGGCATCGTTTACCCCGGGGCGGACGATGACATTGGGAATGTATTATCTACTTTCTCATCCAATAGTACTCGAAAGTCTGCGAGCAGAGCTGGATGACGCCAACCCTGACCCAAGCGAGACTTTGACCTACCGCAAGCTAAACACCCTTCCGTATCTGGTGCGCGAGAGAACGAACTCCGCGGAGCGAAATATACTAATAAGTTCTTAGCGCGCGGTGATGAAGGAGATCCTCCGCATCACATTCCCCGTGGGGTCTCGTCTGCCGTTGATCTGCCACGAGGAGATTGAGTTTAAAGACTGGAAGATACCGGCTTATGTGAGAAGGGATACCCCTTGCAATCGTTTTTAGATGCCATGCTGATAAGATAACTAGACACCAATATCCGTCAATCATCGGACTCTCCTCTTAGATCCTAATGTGTTTCCGGAACCCAACAAGTTCAAGCCGGAAAGATGGCTAGACAAGGAAATCCAAATCGATGAGAGGAGGTATTTCGTGCCTTTCGGAAAAGGTGGAAGATCATGTCCATCAAAAGAGTACGTTGCGTCCCCTTGCACGTTCACGTAGATGGTTAAATCGTGTATCGGTCTAACCCTAGGAAAAATATAGCTATGCCACCAATCTGATTCAGTTAACTATTGCTACGCTAGTCCAGCGGTTTGACTTTGAGACCATCGATACTGTTTGGGAGCGTGACGTAGCTGTGAGCCGTGAATCCACACTCACAGCTCCGGCTTTCGGTAGCAATGGGATCAAGCTAAAGTTGGTGGGGATTCGAAAGCCGGGACAGAACTAAGCAGGTGCATAAGTAGGTGGGCGGCGTTGGATACAATAGGTAGTAAGCAATCTCCTACTGATTATAGTAAAGTGGCCCTCGACGACACACGAAGTACAACAACATGAGGGGAAACAAAGTAGTACTACTGATACCTTAGGTAATGCAGGTAAATGGATATATGCGAAACAGAATAGGGGCTATAGTATACTCCCATACCTCCGAGCCCGCGTATCTAAGCGAGTTGTGATATGCAATAGTGGCCACATCTAACACGACAACATGTAGATGTATATAAGATGATAAATCCTCCCTCGACTACGAGTTCACCACATCAGATCACATCTAAACAACGTCCAACAGGCTCCTATACGGTATACTTTGTCTGGCTAGATGTTTGCACGTTGCGGTAAACAGTAGTCATTAGCTACCTACGTACCCGGGCCATCATTAAACTCTTTCTCACTCCCTCACTCCCTATCCATCTGTGTCTGCGTTTTGCCCCTTTTACAAAAGCCCCGGAACCTACTCGAGCCGATCTTTAAAAAGAATACCTACCTGACTGGGAGCGTGTGTACGTAAATTGGGGAAAGCCCTAGGTTAGTCAAACAGAAAAGACAAAAGAGATAGAAAAAAAAACCAACATGTCTGCCACGACGAATGAACTACCGACATTATCAACAGACAAGGATAAGAATGAGGGCCTGTCACCACCGTCACTATCAGCAGACGACGAATCCAAGATTCGGTCCCTGCTCAGCTTCTGGTTCGACCACGGCGAAGGGTTGATGAAGTGGTTCGTGCCTAACCCCACCGTCGACGAGGAGTGCAGGGTCAAATGGGAGCCACTGGTCTTGGCGGCGCGGCAGGGTTCTTCCTCCCCTTTATCATCGTGGACTCAGACCCCCGATGGGACTCTAGCACTTCTCCTGCTAGTGGACCAGCTACCGCGCAACATATACCGCGACACGCCGGCAGCCTTCTCGTCAGACTCCCAGGGTCTGGAGATCGCGCTCGACGCCATAGCGAAAGGGTTTGATGTCAGGGTCCCTGTGGAGAAACAGATGTTTTTTTACCTACCGATCCTCCACCAGGAGAACCTGCTGGCGCTGATTGCGTGTGTGGGGCTGTATCGAGGGATGGCGGACAGAGCGGCAGAAGGCACGGATAGGGAGTTGCATACCCTCCTTGAGGGAGCTGTAGGAGAGGTGAAGAAACGTCTGGGCGTTATACACCGCTTTGGCAGATACCCCAGGCGCAACGAGGCGCTTGGGAGAACTAGTACGCCTGAGGAGTTGGAGTATCTTAAAGAATAGCTTGAGCTTAAATTTTTTTTTTTTTTTTTAACATAAAATGAATTTTTATCTACAGGATCTATCTGACCTAGGTTAGATACTTGCTTTATCGATGGTACCCGTTGAACCCTCTTCGTTTCATTCGTTCAGGTTCGTAATACATGCTAATTCTACGCTGTATCTAAATAGCTAACCAGTGATTTTCCTATGTTATACTAACCTACTTACCGCTTCTGTACCATCTAGGTTAGGAAGTATCTTGCTAGACTGACTCACTCACTACTTCAGATAGGGTAGCTAGAAATGCCTTACGGAGGGAGACTAGAGAGAGACTATGTATATCTAGGGGTATATTTCTGGCGTATACATGTAAAGCTAGTCGTTTGTTCAAGGATCTAGAAGTCCTAGGAGAGTAACTGGCTATCTTTATGCTTAAATGGCTAGCTCAACTATAGTTACCTACTCTTCGTATGTGGCACTTCCCCATGACGTTCGAGGTCTGTCTGGTCTGGGGAGCAGAGAGCATGTTGTATGTGGCGGAGGAAGCTTACTCTTCCTACTGCCTGGTATTTTTGCAGCTGTACATATGAGGACTTTCTATCTGCTATTTTCTGGATATCGCGAATTTCCTTTTTATTTATTTTCTTTTAATTTTTTTTTCTCACCATGCTCTTTTGAAAATAAGTAGACTATGTAGGTTTGGTAGATTCTTATACGTAATACTACGTAATTGTTAGATAGAGCGCATTACTAACTTTTATGTACGAGCCGAGGATTTGGGACGTGGTACATGATCCTAATGCAACTCTCTTTTCTGCAACATCAACTCACTTTCGTTTCCCCATCCAGGGACTTTAACTATCCAATGAAAATCGTTTCGTGGCTCTTCTAGCCTAGTTACCTACTCGAATTCTTTTGCACTGCCACCAGCTGATGGGAACTCGAAAGGGCGGAGGGAGAGAGGGGAAGGATGCTTTGGCGTTACATCATGCTATGTAACATAAAGCGGATGCTTTTGCTCAGCTAGCTCAACGACATTTCGTATTAGCCGTATGTAGGTTAGAGAACAAGTAAAGTACTAGTAGAACTGGATAATACCTACGTGGTGCTAATGCATCTGTCTATCTAGTAGCTGGGCGAAGAGACAAGCATACATACAAACATACATCGGTAATCAGTTCGGTATCGCTTTTAGGTATCACTTGAACGACACGATACGATTCGTAAGTAGGCTAATTCCTCAGTCGTTATCACGCCGTCTACATGCGGAGTTGAGATTATAGAGCATACATACGCACTACATAACCCCAGATACCAAACTAGGCAGAAACTAGGGCAGGACTGATTTTACCTACCAATTCCGATACCCTTAGCTGTAGATCTCCACGTTTTTTTCTTAAGGACTGAACGATGTGGCGGTGACGAGTATGTACCTATGTATGTACAGTACTCTAGCTCCCCTGGCGCGAGATTGGGCACCCCATGACACGTTTATAACCTTGGGTACAGGATTACTGTACTTGGAACTCCGGCCTGTCCCAGTTGTGGGGTTTTACCGGCTTTGAAGGCCGAGGCGATCTTGGCTTGTTTCTTTCTCTTGGGCAGATTAGGTGGTGTTCCCTTTACGCTCCTTTCTTATACGGTTAATGAGGTTTTCTTTAGTGGCCGACAAAAAGCCTACATGAGGGTATCCTACATAGATAAGTAGGCGATAATTCCCTAATTCAGATTGACAATCAGTGACGAGATTTGTGACTACATATAATTATAAGCCAACTGAAGTAGTGGGAGTGACTAACCTGGCTGCTGGGACTTTTAGTTTAATGACTCGAGGACCCTACTAGCCTACGTGTATATGTGGGCCTCATAAGCGTAACATTGCAACTTCAGCTGCTCATCTATGTATCTAGATATGTATGTATGTAGATAGATTAAACTTTGTCATTTACCCCAAAGCCAGAATCATGAATTTACCCGGAAATATTCTCAAATCCTTCTGTACCATACCAAGAAAAGATGAGTTGGTACCTTTTGGGTAGACTTCTAGACAGATATCCAAGGTCAGGGCCTCCCCTGCATATGCATTGCCATGTGAATAGAACCCATGGGCTTTCAGCTCCCAGCACTACCTTCTCCGATAAAAGCTAATGGCCGAGGCTGTCCCCAGAAATCGCAGGGACTGAATCTCCAGGCACCGTTACCAGCACCGAACCAGTATTTGACGAGGTAAGGCATGATCCAGGGGAACGGTGGGAAGTCATGTGCGCCCACATACGTCTTGTCGGCAGTTCCTAGAACCATCGGGACCATGGTATACTTCATTCAGATGCGTTAATTTCCCCATACTTTGAAGGTCGCACTCAGCGTGCGTGAATATATGAAGAGGAGCAAGAAGGGGAAAAGTGGTAAGTAAGAGGAGAGGCTGGGCAAGAGGGGCAGAAAGTCGGACAAGAAAACTTACCAACAAACCGATGTTCCCAGACGCCTTGGCGATCTCTTCAGCTTTATTCCAAGTCTTCTTGAACTGGGCGCTGTCGAGGTCCTTGAGCCCCAGGAAGACTTCGATCTCGGCATAGAGGTGATCTGTCAGATGCTTACTAAAGCTATCTATGATCTTCTTCATACCATTACCATTTGAGTCTTCCCACCGGTACTCGTCTGGCTTTGTCGAGCTCGTGTACTCTTTCAGACTATTCAGGCCCTCTTGGAAAAGCTCGTGCTGGTGCTGAGGCTCGTCCATCAGGCCCGGCTTGCCGCTAGACTTCTCCATCTCGGGGAAGATGTAGGTCTCCTCGACCCAGTGGTGGTGATGAACCGTTTCGATCCATATGTGAACGTAGGTCAGAAAGTCCCTGACATCCTTTTCCCGGTAGTTGGGACTCGTCGAGTCAGGCACGTGTGGTCCTTGTTGGATGATCGCGTTCAAGCCACGGAGGAGGAGATTGTGGGCATGCGTCATCTGAGAAGCGGCTTCCACACTGAAGTGATCACTCTAAACCAGTTTCAGCTCCGAGCTGTGCCTTCTAGCTTCACCAGTTGCATACTACTAGTAGGCTTGAAAAAGAAAGCTACACACCTTAATTTCGGTGGAGGGCGTCTTGATCAAACGAAATGGTTCGTCTGCCCATGGGGCACCGCTAGGTTTTGACGCCATTGTTTTAAGTATTTGTGTTGTGAAGGGGTCGTATACAGATATGGTGACGAAAATTCGCGATGATAAATAGAATACAGCAGTACAGGCATCTGTATATAGATTAATTCACGATGGGGTTTATCGACTCGATTTTCGCGGCACAGACCATGCGGTGAGGCGCAAGTAATAATAGAAGCAAGGAGCTCGGAGATGTTAGTCGCCTTTCAAGGTAAACTCACCTTAATACCACCATATAATATAGCAGCATAAGATGACGGGAAGTAGGTAGGTAGCATTAACCACGACGCAAGACCTGCATCTCAGGAGCTACGACATATGCAGGCGACTGGCACATGGCGGCCGCAACCGACTGGGTATAACACCGTACCCACGACCAATCCGGCATCATCTTTCAAATTGATTCATTTCTCACCTCTTATCAATTATGTATCATCTTATGTGTTTGCTATATTTGCTGACAGCATATGAAAAGAAAGCTAGAATAGCTGGAACATCAGTAAGCGGACTCACGGCCATTTTGGGCTATCCATGACCACTCAAGTTAGCTAAGATTAGCTGAGATCACGTTAGCTACTTTATTAGCCCCAGTTTTTTCTCCCACTCAGACTCAGCCCAAACTTACTTAACTTGGCAGGAGAGGTGCTAGTCTAGGGTAAGTACACGCAATGGAAGGTTAAATCCACAATAGGCACCTGGGCATCGCTGGCGACATCATTTGAGGAACCTGCGGATACGCCAGAATCCCCCAACGAGCAGGCGATGATGGGGGGTTGTCGGACTGCAACCCAAACCCTCGCCGATCCACGCGACGATGCACCAGTATGGGATAGGAAGGATTCTGGACGGGAGGGGCATCAATCGTCGATGTAACCCAATGGGAGAAGGAGAGAAGGGGAAGTGGATGCTATTCACAGCCCAGCTCTCCCTCCTATGTAGGTAGGTGAGCGGGTAGGTGAGCGGGTAGGCAAGTATACTGCTGCTATCCAGCTAAGTAAAGTAGTAATGGGGTTGCCCCCATGATGACTCTTCCCACGTTCTCTTGGTGAAAAGGAACTGATGTCCCCTATTCGCGCGAGAGCCATGCGCGCGCGCGAAGTTGTTCCTGAAGTTTGATCTGACACTTGTTCCACAAACTTTCCTCTTTTTCCACGTCACACAAGTTCATCATGGCGGCGCCCGGCGCTCCAGCGTTGACGCCGGATCAGATTGCTCGTTTGCACGAGGATCGGGGGCCGGCCTTGGTAGCGGCGTCCTCCTTCTTCATCGCCGCATGTACTGTAACGGTCGCCCTTCGTTTCGCCGCGAGGTATAGCCGACGAATGGAATTCGGTCTGGATGATTGGTTATCCGTGGCAGCTCTTGTAGGTTGCATTTTCTCTCCTGAACTCTTGAATATAGAGAAGCATCTCTTATACTGATTGCTTTGTTGCAGGTGTTTCTGATCCTTTATGCCGTCACCACTATCCTGGGTACGAGTGTGCGATTCTGCCTTCTTCCTATTTATATTAACATAGACTTACAGCGGTTCCGTACGGCACTGGAAAACACATATGGGCGGCAGATCCATTAGTGGCATATAAGACAATCGAAGTAAGACTTCTAATTTCCTTCGATTGATTTAGTCATGACGAGCTGACGCTCATCCCTTAGATCAGCCTGTACAACGCCTTCATCTACGTGATAGTAAACTGGCTTATCAAGCTGTCGATTCTCGCTTTTTATAAGCGCGTATTCACACTCAACGTCGATTGGTTTCGATATGCTCTATATGCTACCTGTTTCTACATCACTGGTTGGTTTCTGGGTGCCTTATTCGCCGCCATCTTCCAATGGTACATACTTTCTCTTCTTATCTGATTAGGTAGATACGAAAGACTGACGATTCCTAAGTTCACCGGTCGATTACTTCTGGACTCAGTATAACCCGCATCTAAATCCGCCGGCAAAAGGTTCTTGCACTGTCAATGGCCCTGCGCTTGTTATCAGTTCAAGCGCCTTGAACTCCTTAGGCGATATTATAATATTCATACTACCCATAGTCTTGATGTTACAGCTACAACTCTCGCGGGCCAAGCGCATTGCCCTAGTACTAGTCTTCACGACAGGCGCCTTGTAAGTACCTACCTATCTGATCCCCTTTTCAACATGGAGATCTGTCTGTTCATGCTAACCCACGTCGTCTAGGTCGATTGCTGCAGGTCTCACGCGTCTTTCGCAGTCGGTATCGATCACGAAGAAGAACGCCGATTCGACTTGGATCACTGCCGACCTTTATTTGTGGACTACGATCGAGGCCGGCGTGGGCCTGATTTGCGCCTGTCTGCCGGTGATCGGGCCTTTCTTCGGTCTTGTCAAGCAAAGGGCAAGCTCCTATTTCCAAGCCCGGTCGTCGAGAAAGACGTTCGAGTCGATCACTGACCGGTCGACGAAGAAGAGTTTCGCCAACTCCGACTTCAACCAAAGCCGGACTATAAGAGTAGGAGGCGGTCCGGCGCCCTTCCACGGGACTAGTTCAATGGACCAACGGGGCATTTTGAGGACAGATGAGTTTGACTTGGAAAGTTTACCCAAGACGGACGACAACTGGAAAGATAACTTATACTTTCACGAAGGAGGACATGAAGTGAAAGGTCAGGTGTAACTTTATCGGTTTCGATTTCCACGTTCAAGCCCTTCAATTCTGAAAATAATCACATTGAAGGTCAGTATGTATTATCTTAGTAAATAGGAGGTAATCATCAGCTTTAGTGTGGTAATAAAAAATAAAGAAAAAAAAAATCACGATTTGACGAGACTCGTGTTTTTCAGCGCATTGGTATGAATCATATGTGGATCGAACAACTCCAGAAGTGAGACATCTTGATCTAGGCACATAAACGTTTGAAGCACATCTCCTCCCGACTAGACTCTCGGCACAAGGGTATCCGGTATGAAGAAATGGATGCAGTTACTATGTAGGTATCCAGAAAGCGCCGACATGAGGGGTACATACATGTAAGCGGTTAAAGATCCCCACTTGAAGTGGAAAAGCTGAGTGAATAAATATAGATAGATATGGTGGCCATCTCTGTTACCTCACACACATGCGTCATGCCCTTGTGGACAGTCATACGCGGAGCGAGTATAACCTATTATAAGTGGATAATAAGTTACGGCAACAACTGAGGACTCGTAAATAGCATCTAATAGGAAACTAATCCCGCAATGCCCGAAATCACCGTTCCGGAACTGATAAAATTGCTGGAATCTTTTCCGCTACCCGAGGACAAGACGCAGAGGACTCAACTTCGAGAAGCGATCCGGAATTTCGACACTAAGATCAAGGATGAAAATGTCTTCCAGCACGAGATTCTAAGCTCGGTAATTCAAGACTCTTCTCTATCTTAGCTTTGCTGTTTATGAGCGACCATTCTATATACCTAGTAAAGTGCCCTTGCTAACTATATAGCGAAGCCCTTGAGACTCGTCATCCCTCGAGTCGCTAGTGACCTTCACATCCCCGAAATCCTACTCAGGAGTGAGAGGCCCGTCTCAACAGATGATCTAGTCAAGGAGACGGAAGCAGATCCACTGCTTCTAGCTCGTATACTCCGCTACCTAGCCTCCCAACACCTCATATCCTCACCATCTCCGCACGTATGGACATCATCGACACTCACCCCTTACCTAGCCAACCCAGCCTTCGTGGCGGGTCTGCGCTTCGGGACGACGTGCGTGCTGCCCTCCGCGCTCGCGACGCCCGACTTGCTAGCGAGCGCTTCCTTCAAGAAGGACCTGTCGAAGCTCGAGACCACGGCGTTTCAGAAGGGTAATTCTACCACTGATAGTATGTACCAGTGGTTCGCCAAGCATCCGGCGCACCAGAAAGATTTCCAGACGTGGATGGCGGAGACGCAGAAGAGGCAGGAGTCGCTGTTTGGGATACTGCCGCTCGACCAATTCTTCGGTTCAGAAATAGAAGCTTCCTCTACCGAGACGACGACGATTCCGGAGCCGAAGCGATTGTTCGTCGACGTGGGCGGCGGCAACAGCCGCCTGTGCGCCGAGGTGCGGGAGCGATATCCGTATCCTGCGTTTAAGGGCCAGGTAATCAACCAGGACATCCAGGCCTCTCTCGTGGGGCCTGAATCCGGACTTACCAATAACAGCAACGCCGGGATAGAACATCAGGACTACGACTTCTTCACCGAGCAGCCCGCAAAGGGCGCCAGGGTCTATCACCTGCGAAATATTCTGCACAACTGGTCAGACGACGAGTGCGTCAAGATCCTGAGCAACACGCGCGAGGCCATGGATGACGATGGCCATTCAGTAGCCATTGTGGATAGCACCGCCATCTCGGACTCGGAACTGAGCTGGTATGATTCCTACGTCGATCTCGTGATGGGAATGTTCTTTGGTGCGAGGGTCAGAAGCTTGGATGAGTATAAGGCTCTGGCTGAGAAGGCGGGCTTGGTCTGGGAGAAGACGCTCAAGTATGGAGAGGAGTCGAATCAGTATGTGGCTGTCTTGAGGAAGAAGAAACTTTCATAGATAGGGAGAGGATGTGCATGTTCTAAGTTAGGGGTTAGAGGTTAGATAGTTCGTGATCCTGGAGACTATGAGTGATTCAAGCTGCGATACTTTGAAATTAGGAGGGTCTGTGCCTTCTCCTTAGTTAGCTTATTCTATTTAAAAGAAGACTACCTGCACACATCAAATTCACATAAGCCCTATGCGCCTTAGTCCCGCTTCGCCGTCTGTCACGTTCCTAGTGGTAAGGAGCATTCGGCATCATTCTCGTATACATATTCATAAGACACGACGCCTTTTGCAAACGCTTTCCCTTCAAACATCAAAATCAACCCTGGAAATCCCTATAAGCAGCAAACATAAGCACCGCAAAACTCTGCGCCTCAGGGCTCGCCGTTGCCGGGGTCCTATCACCCCAGTTCAACGGATTAATCACCGGGCTCAACAAGCCCTCGTTATTAATCCTCTTCACCACCTCCTTCCTCTTCGCATCCGCCCACTTGACATAACTACTTTTGCCGAACGTCTTCGGCTCCAGCTTCGCCAAGCGGTACGTCGTCGCGGTCAGGAGCGTCGTGCCGCTCAGCTCGCCGAACCAGGAGCTATCATTGAGGTAATTCCTCAGCAGCGGCTCGTTGGGCTCCGCATTATCCAGCGCGATGGCGGTGTCGAGAATATGCTTTATAGCAGTTACCAAGCCCTCCAGGTCGGACGCTAGCGCGGTCGCTGAGTGGGACTTTCTAGCCGTCGCCAGAACGCGCGTCATGCCTGCGGCAGCCCACGCATTGCCCGTGCTCCAGATCCCCAGGTCCTCCGTATGCGGGCCATCGATGTGGTGCCAGAGGCCTCCAGCTCTGGGGTCCTGCTGCTGTGGCACGGCGAGTACGTCGCGGTATAGGAGACATTGCTGGACTGCGACGCGCAGAAGGGTCTCGTTCGCAGATTGTATGGCCCAGTATGCCAGGGCGGGCGGTGCCATGTACACGAAATCGGCCCATAGCTCGGGGTAGTCTTCGCGGTGGCTGATGGCGCCGTTGGACCAGCGGGGCACGGTCGTGAGGAGGTGGTCGATCTGACGCTCGGCTGCAGACAAATAAGACGATTCGGTTTGGCCGATGAGGATTGCGGGGACGGCTAAGGACGCCGGGTCTCCTGCGGCGCCTTTGTCACACAGAGATTTGTCAGTTTGATAGGTCCGGAGAATCATGGGTGTCACTCGATTCGATAGATTGGGGATCTTTTGTGCATACCATCGCCGTCTACGAGAGTCGTCGAATTGGTCCGGATGTGTGGGTGGGCGTACGAGAGTGCCTCGACCTTGTTAACCTGTACAACGGGGATCTTGCCATCTGGGAATGGCGATGCGCTGAATACAGACAAGTCTGGGTTGTACCACTCCAACAACGATTCGGAGAACGTGCCATATTCCCAGCTGTGCGTGGCCAGGCTACGGCCCTGCGAAATCACTTTGGATATCGTTTCGAGCGACATGGTTGAAGAGTACAAGTTGTGGAGATGATCCGTCACATCTTGCAGATTTCATCGTACCGAGCATTAGATTTATAGGGTATCGGAGATAAATATGCTGTCGCCAGCAACTTGATAGAAGGAATCAGGAACGAATTTCTCCAGCTAATGGGATCGGAAGCTGAATGCTGAAGCGTCCAAAATCGGAAGCGCCAAGGCAGACCTCTCAGCTTATTCCATCGTAATCAACCAATTCGTCGACTATTGGAGGCTCAGCCATCGTCTGAGATCTTTTTAAAGTTTTGTACGACCTATTTAAGCATGTGAAGAGGAAAGACAACTTCCTGTTCTGTGTTTTCTCGTTCTGACTAAGACCGCGGCTCCAGGAATGCCCACTTTGCATTGACGAACTTCATACGTAAGCCGTCACCGACGGCGTATCGGTGACCTCCGGAGAGGTTAATCTGGCAAGGCAGAATAAAATTAAGTCTCAGGAATCGAAGCTCAGGAGAGACATATTAGTGACAAACATATTCTGAAGTCTTACTTACCGCGAAGTCAAAGTCCTTAATGGCAAATCAGTTTCTCTTAAGACTTCTAGCATTGAAAAGGAAAGAGGCCTAGGGTATAGCATAAGACTGAAGCAAGACGCACAAGTAGGCAGAAGCAGAAAATATCGAGATAACGATTGGGGAACCACACTGGGATCAACTGTGAACCTACTGAACAAAATCTGATCGGCTCAGGCCCTAGGGAACATCCTCCAAGTTGTCGTTGTTTGTCGCTGTAGAATAGCAAACGGACCATGTCGCTCCAATTACGATAAGCCATATATTGGGTTGGGCCCAACTTCGTCCCTCTGTAGCACTCAACTTGAATTCGGCCCGGATAGCTGACAGTCACGCATGGCGAACCGATGAATGAGTATGGCAAGCTAAGTGTTTCGATATCACACCCTTAGACATGTTTTTTTGTGACTCGTTATGAAGTTGTATGTTTGGGAATACCATCCATTCCTTCTGAATCTGTAGGTTGCCAGTCATCCGTCATGACATGTCCTGATGACTCGTAAGAGAAATACCAAAAATACCTCCCTTGATACGATAGCCAATGGGTATATGGGAGCTGGGTACTAAAAGTTCGGGCCCAGCCGGACGGGTAAGGGGTGGCGATGAGGAAAATAGGTGTATAAGTATTCTAGTATTCTGAGTCAAACTTTTGCCGAGAAGATTTAACTCGGTTTACGACGGTAACCTGAAGCCTTCTTTTCCCTTGCGGTTGTGCATGTATTTCAAGTCGTTTAAGCGATGGTGCAACGACGATAATAGTAACTGAGATTGTGTTGAAAAATCATCTCTGAAAATATTTGTGAAGGTCGCAGCTTATTGGGACAAGGGCCTAGTGACGTCACGGGTCCCTCCTGTCAGGTCTCGAATCAATTCACCTAGGTTAGAATAGAGGACGGGGGCAAATTTTTTTCTTTTTTTTTTTTTTTTTCTTCCTTTTGGTCAGGGGTCCAATCTAGAACGCCGCACTTTACCGAGCTGCTCGGTACCTACCAGCCTTGAAATATCGCAGATATGTAGGTACCTACATTGCGCAATCAACCACAGGTGATTCAGAAAGTACTAGTAGCAGTAGGAAAGTGCTATGCACGATCACTTAACGTAAGTAGGAAGGTTCTTATATCAGAGTACTAGGTTGGTAGTGGTATGAACCACTATGCAAGGATGCGAGTCAACTGAGGGGCGCTATACCTTGGGGCCGTGGCGTGTGTACTATGTAAAATGGTACCCGTACTGTTGAACTGCTGTACTGCCGTCCTGCCATGTTCGGTACTGTTACATAACAACATGAAATTCTTCACGATATCGGACTGGTGATCCCGTAAATATCCACTCGCTTTGTCCCACTGCCAACGTAGACGACCCAGCGGAGAAAAATGCTGGCTATTCCCTTTCCATCTCATACTACCAAGTATAATATCGTGACCTGTCACATAACGACATAAGCATTTACATTGAATAGGTGCCATTCTCGACTTCTCAACCTTTCCTGCCCGCCTGAATTTAATCCTTAGCATTCCTAGTCTCTGGCAAAACTCGGAGGAGTTCTCGGAAGAGACTTGCACCAGGCTTGCTATGGAACGACCTTATTCAGAACCTCCTCATGAACTCCATGATATCATACCACCAAGCGTTACTATGGATTCGGATCCCGGTGGGGATGGGAGGCCGGAGCCGTCTACTAGCGCAACTAACAGCCCAGTGAACGCACAGCACGACAGACCCAAGGTGCGATTCAACAGCAGAGAAGATGTGCCCGCAGAGGATAGAAGGGCTCGAGGAGACCAACCGCGGAAATTACGGCCAGCCCTGTCGAGGAACCCAAACTCAAACGGCTCAAATGCTGGTGATATCGCAGATGAACCTCTTAGTGAGGAGAAAATTGCCTCTGCTGCAGCTGCTGCTCGGCGTGGTCATGCTGCTGCCATGGATGCCCATGCCCATGTCCATTCCCGTGATGATTCCGCTAATTCGAGTAGATGGTCCATGGAATCAGAGCTTCCCATAACGCAGTCATATACGCCTCCTCGCTTGCACCATGAGGAAGCGTCCTTGAACACAAAATTGGCCGCAGAAGCGGAAGGACTTCTCAAAGCCCACACCCGCAGTTTACAAAGTGCATTACATCATCATCCCGGTAGGTTTTTGAATTTCTCAACTCGTAGACCGCCTTCGTAGACTACCAACGAGGTGCCGAGGAGATACTAGGACTCCCGTTTCAGACGTCTTGCTAATATCATGAATAGGCAATCATTCCGGCTCAAAATTGAACAAGGACATTGCAGACGAGGCCCATGTCTCGTCTGGAAATGCCAAAGGTGGCGTCTTTTACCAACTCCTTCAGGCATACCGCAACCCCGCCTTGGAGAGTTTCCAACTTCAGGACCGGTGGTCCAAAAAAGACGAGACTCCAGGATCTTCAGGAACAACAACCCCGTCACGCCGAAAATGGTATGAGCACGACAAAGAAACGAGGTCTCAGGAAACACTGGCAAGTTTGATCGAAGCATCGAAGAAGTTGGCAAACCCCAACGAGAAAACACCCTTTCTATCAAGCCCCCCTGATGTGCGGAAGCGTCATGGACATAAGAGGACTACTAGTGATAAAATAATGTCGATGATGGGCTTGGCACATGAGGACGAGGTCAAAATCACCATCCACGTTGCCGATATCCTGAAGCGCCAAAAATACATTGTCAAAATGTGCAGGGCTCTGATGCTCTTTGGGGCACCTACACACCGACTGGAGGAGTATCTTGCCATGGCAGCAAGAGCTTTAGAGGTTGACAGCCAATTTCTCTATATCCCCGGATGCATGGTCATATCCTTCGACGATGTTCTCACCCATACTACCGAAGTAAGGATCGTCCGCACGGCGCAAGGAGTCAACCTCGGAAAGCTGAAGGACGTTCACGACATATATAAAGAAGTTCTACACGACGTCATCAGCCTTGACGACGCCCTTGCCAGGCTAGAACACGTCATCAACGCCGAGAACCGGTATCCTGTGTGGGTATGTGTCATAATGTATGGGCTTGCGAGTGCCGCTGTGTCGTGCTTTTTCAAGGCTCGGCTGATTGACTTGCCCATCATCTTCTTCATGGGCATGCTTCTAGGGTTCTTGCAGCTCGTGGTAGCTCCTAGATCGAATACATATAACACCGTGTTCGAGGTTAGTGCGGCAATTCTGCTCAGCTTTCTTGCACGCGCCTTTGGCAGCATTAAAGGTGGAAATGTCTTTTGCTTCTCGGCGTTGACACAAGGCTCGATAGCCTTGATCCTGCCGGGATGGCTTGTGTTATCTTCTGCTTTGGAGCTGCAAACCAAGGCGATGGTACCCGGCGCGATTCGACTCGTTTATGCCATCATCTACTCACTGTTTTTGGCCTACGGTATTACAGTCGGGACAACCATTTACGGTGCTATAGATTCGAACGCGGTCATGGACACAACATGTCAAAATCCTCTAGATGCCCACTGGAATTTTCTCTTCGTACCGTTATACATCTTCTTCATCACTTTCACTGTCCAGGCCAAATGGTCTCAGATGCCCGTGATGATAGTCATCGCTCTGACCGGCTATACGGTTAACTTCTTTACCGCCCAAAGGTTCGCCGCCAGTCCTTCGATCGCTTACACGTTTGGAGCCTTCACTGTCGGTGTGTTGGCAAACCTATACAGCCGAATAAGGCACGGTGTTGCCGCAGCTGTTCTCTTACCCGCCGTCTACGTCCAGGTGCCAGGCAGTCTGGCTTCGACGGGAGCCATCACGAGTGGACTGCTCATCGCCGCCAACATCACAAATCCCGAAAAAACCACTAGTGTAAGTATCGAATACAGCCCTATCCTAACACTCATGGAACTTCTCCCTTCTATAGCTCTACCATTGGTTCGGTTCGGTTCGATCGATGAAACCAGCCCCGGCTACCCTCGAGTAATTCGCGACACTCGTATTCACACGACATGCTTATGCCACACACAACGTCCAATGCTGTCTCGATACCGACATCACTCTTGCATATATCATTTCTAGTAATTTTGCGGTTTGTGCTAACATGTGTGCAGCCTCAGGACGCCCAATTAAACTCAGTAGTAAGTCTATTATCTACCACTTGCAGTCTAACTGCATTTTCTCCCCCTGTTGGAGCATCTTTGCTAACATAACCGATTTCTAGGTCTTTAATGTAGCTGCTAGTATGATTCAGATCGCGATCGGCATTGCTGTCGGGTTACTTATGTCAGCATTGATTGTATACCCGACAGGCAAAAAGCGAAGCGGCTTGTGGACGCTATAACCGTAATTCTAAAGCACAGTAAAGAATGGAGCATTTCCCTGTCCTTTACGGAAGGGTTGAAGGAGAAACTCATGCATGGTTGAGCAATGGGTCTAGACAACAAAAAAATAGCATCAATTATTCACGGTGTTACACGGCGTATGGGTTTATATTGAGGTTTATTATAGAAAGGAAGATCTGCTATATGTTGCTAACAGCTCGCTAGGGGTTTAGTAGAATCTATACTACTTACTCAGTAGCTCATAGCATCACTAGTACCTCTACATAATAGAAATAGAAGTCTCAGGAAATATGAGCCGCATCGCAATTGCCTTCTATCCGAGTGACCACAGTAATTCGCCACGAAGTCTTGGAGGAGAAGATATCGAGTTGGTATTACCTACCACATAGTAGTAGTTCTGGCTCCCTTGCGAAGTTACTCATCCTTCTGTTCTCGTCCTATGGACTATGTGCATGATAGATGTAATTTCTCAATTAGCTTATAGTGGTGCGAAGCGGTTTGGTTCACATTATCAGTTAGGATGGATGCATGAAAGAAAGAGGGGGATGTAATACATCTATTGCCGCTCCGCTTTCGGGGTTCGGTGTTGCGAGATCTAACAAGATTCGACACGGCGTCTGTAGCAGTAGCATCGCGCGTCTTCTTCGCTGGCTCCAATTATCAATCGATTCACAACAATAAACCTCCAAAAATTGGGATATTTTCTAATTCTCAAACCAAGGTTTTCTCTATAAAGTTGACGTTGCAAGTCTCTTTAAACACTATAATATATGTCTTTAGGTTTATACTGGTACATAGTTTAAAGCCTCCACTAACACACACCTTAAGGCTTAACTAAGCAGAGCAAGTAAGATGACGACAAAGCTCACGAACTACATTGCCTTCGTGAACCCAGAAACGGGGTATGATCAAATAGGGCATCTGGATCTCGAAAACGACACTATAATACCACTAAGTTTTGCTTCCGGAACGCCCGTTCGGAACCTTTACCAAGTCATCGAAGCGGGGTCGCAGACGCTGTCACCAGCATTCCCGATAGAAGACAAGAAGAAGAAGGCCGTCGTGATCATCGCCGCTGGCTCGCCGATCAATGCATCATCCGTCAAGATTCTGCCCCCGATATCCGGTCGCGACGTCCTGGCCGTGGGCAAGAACTACATGGAGCATGCGAAAGAATTTAACAGCTCCGGGTATGACAGCTCGGATAAAGTAGATCGGCCTAGTGATCCTGTCATTTTCACCAAGAGGGCTACCTCGATCATCGCGCACGGGGAAGAGATACTGTCGCATGAGGAAGGGGGTTTCACTTCGAGCGCCGATTACGAGGGCGAGATTGGTGTGGTTCTGGGTAGAACGGGGTTTCGTGTGAAAGAGGAAGATGCTTGGGACTATGTTTGGGGATTCACTATTATCAACGATGTCACAGCGAGGGAGAGACAGAGGGACCATAAACAGTTCTATATTGGCAAGTCGGCGGATACTTATTGTCCTATCGTGAGTAATCTAGACCCTTTTTCTTTTTTCCCCCTCTTTTCCACCTACTGCCTGAGATTTGAGTTATATGGCATTTTGCTCACTTGCTATTAACCTCACTCAATTCTCACTCTTTCATGCTCACCGGCTTTTGGTGGATGAGCCCGGGCACGTTAACTGACAATCAATACCAGGGTCCCATAGCAGTACCAAAAGAGGACTTACCAAAGACCCTCCGAGTCCAAACACACGTGAACGGAGAACTACGCCAAGATTCGACGTCCGACGAGCTCATTTTCTCCATCCCGGAGCTCATAGCCGCCATGTCGGCGGGGCAGACGCTGCAGCCGGGCGACGTGATAGCGACGGGGACGCCAGCCGGCGTGGGCATCGGGCGGAAGCCTCCCGTGTTCCTGAAGCCGGGGGACGAGATCTCCATCTCCGTTACCGGGCTGGGTACCCTGACGAACAGGGTCGCGCAGCCGGGCGCGACGAATACGACGATCGCCCGCGTCGCTGAAAGGAGCGCGTTTGAACTGACGAATGGTGCGAAGACGGCTGCCAAGGGGGCGCGCGATAATCTTCTGCGTGTGAATGGAAAGTTGATATCATATAAACGCATCGACATCCCTGGCACTGACGGAGACGACGAGGCTGAGAACGAGGACAAAAGCCCGATCATCTTTGTCCACGGACTGGGCGGGACAAAAGACTACTGGAGACCTCTCATCTCACATTTATCCTGCTCAGCGTCAGTCTCCTCTAAATCACGCAATTACCATATCTACGACCTTGAAGGCCACGGCCTCAGTCCCACACATCCCCTAAGCACCCTCATCGTCTCCTCTCTGGCGGCCGATCTCTTCGAAATCGCCGTAAAACACGCAGGTGCGACACCGTCGAACCCGGCAACGATAATAGCGCACGGCGTAGGCAGTCTGGTAGCCATGCGCTTTGCCCAAGACTGTCCGTCTCTCGTGCGGAAACTCGTCCTCATGGGCCCCCCTGCTTTATCCCTACCCCGTTCATTTGTAGATATATCCGTATCTCTCTCACTCTCGGAACCCCTGCGGTCCGAGCTCGTGTTGCGCGCTGCGCTAGCGCGAAGAGAGGGCATGGAAGCCATAGCCGGGGAAGTAGTGAATGAAGTTCCAGACCCGGCTGATGATCTATCTTACAATACTTTTCTAGTCGCCACTGCTAGGCGGTTAAGTCTTCTGTCTCAGGACCCCGAGGGCTATGCTAAGGCTTGTCAGGCTTTTGCTTCTGCTGATAGTTTGGACTTTGCCGTGAACAAGGAGACAAAGGTGCTTATCATCACCGGCTTGAGAGATAGAATCTCCCCCGTTCAGTTTTGTGTGGGACTGAAAGACAGCATTAACTATCTGAATGGATACACGACTGAGAATCAAGAAGAGGAAGGGAATGCGAGAGTTGTGGCGAAGAACGATGTTGGCCATTGGCATGTCTTCGAGGATCCGATGGGTGTTTCTAAGATTCTTGAGGATTTCTTGGGATAGATGAAGGAGTGGGTACGTTACCAATAAGCTATAGGCCTTCCCAGAAGAAACCAATCTGTGGCACAATCTACATCCCCGCCGAAAATAAAACAACCTAGCCTAACATCTGTTCAGCGGGAAGCTTGAACAAACCGACACGTACTGTATAGCTGGCCTAATACGTTCCTCCTTAACTCTTACTCAAGGAGGACGTTAAGAATCCCGCAATATCAATCCCACGTGTGCTCATTCCTGTACAACCAGTCGTGGACGTGGACAAGCGTAATCTGTACTCTCGGCGCACGACGGTTCCGTACTGGGCACAACATGCTTACATTATATTCTGACCAACCAAGCAAAGGAAAAGGGGGAATATAAGGAATAAAAACACAGAAAAGGTGCACCTTGAACGAGTAAAAGCTGGCTACCTGCAGAATCAAGCATCAGATCAGATGGTGTGCAGTGCTCAGTATGTATCCCCCGCCCAAACAGACAGATAGTTTGACTAGCTCCATTCCTGTTCTGTCTATATTGTTAGTTTGACATAAATAAATAGACAAATAAACAACCAACCTACTATAGAAGGAGGAGCTGTAGGCAGAAATAGCATATATGCCTCTCAGCCATCATGGCGTACGCGTGAAAAGCGGGAAGCTGCAGAAACCCTATATCAAGTTCTTTTTCGTGGCGCTTGTGCCGTACTACCCCAGTTTGTTTCTCTCCGAGACGGGTGGACAGTAGGATTATTCGCGGTGTGGTTGGCTGGTTGTCCGCACGTGAACTTGCATCTCGTTCGCGCAGCACAGGTTCTCGGCATGGTGCAGAAGGATCCCTCGACTTTTCCAAGCACATAAGATATGGTGCCTTCAGAAAGCGGTCAAGAAAAAAAAACTAGTATCTTTATTTTTAGACAGCTTAGGGGGGAAAGGCCACCGGTCGGACACGAGGCGTTCTCTTCATGAATCCATGTACATGACAACCTTCGCTGCCTCTCCCTGCTGCCTTAATTAACAGGAGGTGCCCCTCGTCGTACATGATGCGTGCTAGGACCAGGGCGCCTGGGCATGGCCCAGTGAGCTTGAATAATTCGAACGGCTTGCATGGTATGGTTGGTCTGCAGCAACGCAGGTCTCAGAGACGAGACGACGCATGATGACTTGCTGATTGCTTGATCTAGGCCGACCCTGAAGAGTTCACTCTTAACGGCGCCGTTTTCGTCCTCCCGGCGCAAACATGATATCTTGTGGCACCGAGCATGAACGGCTTTGCAAGTCCTCTCCTATCCCCAGAAAGGGGCAATTGTTATTTTCTTCCATCCAGATTGTTCTGCTTCATGTGACAAAGTGGACCATAACTGGTAGGGTCCGTCAAATGGCTCAACATCAGATAACATTGATACCAAGGCAAACATCATCCTGCAACAGCATCCGCACTTTGACGATAACGAAGCCGGACACAACCATTGTTGAGGTGTTGACGTTGGGTAACGGCGCTACGAAGGCCACTAGTCTCCCGGAGACCATTGCGCCGGCTTCAAAGTCGTCGACTTCAACTTCGAGTTATGTTGGACCAATCCTGAGTGCGGTTGTATTGGTAGTTGTGTTGTTATTGGTCATCTGGATCTGCTGTCGGAAAGGTATTTAGCCAGAGGAACATGGCAAGGTGGATATGCCTTAGTATCTAACGTACTACTTCCCAGGCCGCGCTCGATCACATCGCTCAAGAGGCTCGAGTCGGCGAAACGCATCGGGAAGCTCCACGAGCAAAAGCGGCTCGGGGACAGGGAGATCTAGCGACCCTTCCGACAGCGGTGATAGTACAATCTCCGCCGAGTGCGACATGCCTGGAGAGCAATGGGAACATCAGTCACCTCCTATGCCGCGCATGCCTGGCGCACCGCCTCCAGTTTCTGGACCCTGGGGAAGCCCTCGTCCTGGACCCTTGGGTGGTCCCCCGCCGTCTATGCCCGTAAATATGGGAATGCCAATCGGTCATGGTGGCCCTCCAATAATAGGCATCGGAGGCGGGCCACCGCCAATGTTTAATCATGGAGGCCCGCCACCGCCACCACCAATTATCGGCATCGGCGGTGGCCCGCCGCTGCCTCAAGATGGATAGAGGAGGAGGTGGAAATGTGAAAGCAAAGAGATCCGGTACGAGTGACTAAGGTCATAAGCATGTATAAGTACAAGGGCTTGTTATCAATATGACATAATACACATTGAGAACCGGTTGATGAGTGATATGATTCTACTACACCAGGATGAGCATTTTATTATGACACAAGGCCCTCGAACAGCCTGACACATAGAACTGCGGCAACAGCCGCAATACCTCCAAATACAACCATTCTGAGCCCTTCCCACAAGCCATGTTTGATGACATCCCACCGGAGTTTCCGGCTCCTCCCTCGTGTTGAATCCCATCGTTGACATGGAGGGGCTAAGCGCAACGCGCACTCCTTGGTAAGCCCGAAAAGAAATAAGGCTGTGATGCAGATAGCAAAGCTCCATATCAACCCACTGGTTATACTGCTAACGAAGAAATAGGGAGCCAGGGGCAGTAGACCTCCTAACAGATACCCCAGCGCTACCGAAAGGCCAGAGAGGGCCGGGGGCGTCTTGGGCGGCTGATGTTGCGGCTCACTCATGGGCCGATCCGGGCCTTCATGAATTCGATTTGCAACTCCAGGCGTGGATTCGATGTGGGCTATGACACTCTGAAGCAAATCTGGTGGTAACTGGAGTGTAGCTAAGTATCTGTCGACTTCAATATTTTGGCGTGTGCGAGGTTCTAATATGGGTGACGGCGGCGAGGACGGTGCCTTTTCGCGATCTTCGTTACCTGTGTCATTCAATTTCCCATCTTGACATGTTCCATGGCCGCTGTCTTGGCGTTGCTCCCCTTTTGCGGCCAGGTAGCCACCAATTCCCATGCTAATACAGCCAGCGCATATTTCAGCCATGCCGGCGTAGATCACCGTATTTGTGTAGCCTAAAGACGAAAGCCCAGCGGTCAGAGCAAATGGGACGGTAAGTCCATCCGCGAAGCCCAGTGTGAAGTCCGCGAAAAAGCGCGATAGAGAAGGGCGGACAATGGGCCCCTCCGAGCTGGCATAGCTGAGTTCGTTATCCTCGATAGATGAAGTGTCAGCTGCCGTGTTTGGTGTCGTTGGTAACGTAGAATATTCCGGGAATGTCTGATGAGGGCCGGCTGAACGTCGCCCACTCCAACCAGGGACATGATCTAACAGCCCCATTTTCGAGACTCTTTGGCGTAGACCCCGGCGTCAGCTTGGGTTATGAGCAAGAGAGCCGAACGCTATCCCAAACCATATGTTATAAATATGTAAGGCGATGACTTCGATTGATAATGTCTGTTTTGCTGATGGATGAAGAACTAGGCACGGTGGTTTCCGGACAGGACCAGAACGGGGAACCGCAGTCAAGCTGACATTACCTGTTGCACTTCGTTTCGTAGTACAGGTGATTATCAGACATCTATACCGAGCTGTATTGAATATGTTCAAACGGTACTGCATAAACGATAACAACTTGAACTTTGTTTCCTATGCGAGAAGCCAAGGTCTGTACCTAGATGGTAGGGCGTATGCAGCACATAGAGTAAGAAATGAACCTGAAGCTTCGCGCGACGCCTTCCAATCCATTCTAGAGGTTATCAGAGTCGAGACGGGCCAGGGAAACTGCCATTGGACAAGGTGAAGACCAACGACGAGAAAGACTGACCAATCTCGACTCTGGTAATAAGCAGGTGTCCTGAGCTGCATTTTCCAGCTTCCTGAATTGTCGATTTTGGAGAGAGACCTACAGTGTTGCTAACTCCCAAGCCAGCGTAGCTTCCTTTTTGTTAGTCAGGCGCAACACAAGACAAGCATTCGTCTTTACATTTGTGGCGTTCATGGCCCATCCTAGTGCTGTACCTTGTTCCTCTCTCTGCGCTGCCAATGCTTGGCCCTCAAATCTACACGTGCCCAACAAATATCGCAACTAGGCTACCCAGTGTAGATATAGGTGCGAGACAGAGAAGGACATCGACTCGAAACCCCTGTACATCGATAACACACGTTGGTAATTTTTCTTATATATATAGCGACACCTTGACACGAAAGGTATTGCTGGGGGCCTAGCGGAACTATTCACTCTCGGTAGAATAGGGCTATGGTGGGGCACATAGATCACTGACTTGGCGATAGGAAATCTACTATGTATGCATCCCGCAGCTTGGTATCAAGATAAAGTACACCCCTGGCACATGCGCCCTCATACCTGGCGATTGGCTTGAGCATTTTATATCTGACTATTCTGGTCCCGTATCATCCTTCGGCCATAGGTAAATCTATGCGTAGGGGCGGTTGGAGATACAGATGGCTTGGTCTCACTGCTGTTTCGCAGACCACAGGGCTGTATTCATCTAGAATGATTGGCCATCTTGATACGTATCGGAGATGAATAAGCTAAATCCGGGAGTGGCCAGAAATCCTTCCGGTATGGATAGGTGCTACATCCCCTGTAATGTACGATCGGTTAGAGTAGGTACTTAGTAGTCAGTCTTGACTTCCTTGACTATCCCTTTAGATAGCAATGAGATGAGAGTCCTAGACGCGATATTAGTGTTACATCGGCTCACGTAAAACTTGTTTATCCCGGCCAGCATTTTAGTTATTACATAATCCTCCTTTTGGCCCCCAATCCTTTGCATCGGCAGTATACAGGATAGGAGGCGTATTCCCCTTCAAAAGGACGCGCTTGATCGCAATGTTTTCGACGTTGGAAATCTGACTCTCTGTTTCTTCTGTAACGATGAATGAATTGGTAGAGCATATTTGAGATTGGCCCTTCTGAGTCACGAAAGAGGCTAAAATGACCACACGCCATCGCGACGCTTTCGGGCGCATCTCGCTCGTAGATCAAGAAGTAGTGGGCCAGGAACATTACCTCCGGCCAAGAGATGGAAGGCTTCGCCGCTTGAAGGTGCAAGGTACGGACGACGCTAAAGGTCTTGGCCGAGCAACTTGGGAACGAAACGGCCGTCTGCAATCACGAATACCTATGCTATTACGTCTCGCACGATGGACTTATTCCTCTGTTCTCATCGAAGGGACTGAAGAGAGGCATTATGATGGCACTGCGACCTTTATACTGCTTCTAAAGTGGATACCCTCCTGTCTTCTACTAGTCATTCTGGTGAGCTTCTAAACCCACCAAGACACGTGCCAGACTGCCCAGACTCCAGAGCCTCGTTAACATAAGTGGTACCTGTAATGCTAATATAACGACGCAGCTCTTGGTACCTCGAAACCTCGAAGGCGTCTTCAGAAATGGTGGTTATTACGATCCCATTCAATATCGGGACTGGCGCTACCCAAAATTCTCGAGGAACCGCAAGGAAGGCGACAATGAAGCGCCCGCCCATCACGAGGATGCCTGGGAGGTCAAACCCCTCCTAGAAGGAGTTCCCGAAATGGATGCCGTCGCTCCCGAGCCATCTGCAACACCGCAAGTGAGCTACAAGAAGGATAAGGACTTCGACGAAATGGATGAAGAGTTTGATGACTTACCAGCACGACACTTCAGGCCGCGATATCTGTGTTTCCTCAAAGACGGACCCCGTGGTCCAGACACGGAATATGAGAGGCGGAAGGTGGCAGACTGGGTGAAGCAGAATGCAGATTACCCCAGTACCGACTTTGTCTTCATCTCGTACACCCGGAGACATTTCCTGATCGATCCAGACTCGAAGTGGAGGGATAAACCCGAGCCAGACGAAGCCACTAAAGCCTTATACTGCCAGCAGGCAGATGCAGATCGCACCATGGTCCTCGCATACGGCATGGAAGCCGCACGATCTGCCGGCAAACGCGCATTCTGGGTAGACTTTGAATGCATACAAGACGAGGATAGCGTGGTGCGGGGCAGGGTGCAAAGCGCCGACGTGTTTCGCATCTGTGACATCGTTCGCGCCGCGCATTCGCTAGTCGTTCTCGTAGGTACTCCTCACGATGAGCGAGAGCCCGGCGAAGCGCAACAATATGTTTACGATCCCGCCTATATGGATGGCTGGCTGCAGGAATGGGGCACACGGTTGTGGACGCTTCCTGAGGTGCTTCTCTGTTCGCCTGAGCGACGCGTTAAGCTCTATGCTGTCGGCGGGCCCAACCCACCAGAGGAGATAGCTAAGCGGAACATAGCTTCTCGCTCGGTTTGGCCCGATGCAAAAATGGTGAGGCAATTAGTCGACCACTATGAATCTTCGATCCACCTCACGCCCCTTGAGCTCGTCAGCATCGGTCTCGAATGCTTCTCATGGCGGCAGACAGATCAGTTCAACAACGGTGACATGTCGTACGCACTTATGGGGCTTCTACGACGGCGGCCAGCGGTCAGAAAGTCTGACACGAGCTTTGAGGCCTTCGCCCGACTCTCCCTTGCTAACGATAGCGATAAGCTCCTCGAACGGCTGATTTGCATGCAACCAACACGACGCAATGGGCCCTGGCACAAGATTCGTGACTTTTGGGGCGCCAGATTGTGGGATATCGAGCCACATTGTCAGATCGCGGGTATCGTCGACGACCAGACCGTCACGCTGGATGGAGCTTTCGGTGCGACGATTCGGTGGGATGCTATGAAGCAGGTAGCTTTCCTTAAGCGAGCGACGTGGACCCGCCTCCTCGGCAAGATTCTATTGCGCGGTGCACCGCTCTATCTGATTTTTGGACTTGTTTTCACTATAATAGCGTCTTCGATCGCTGCACCAGCGGATCAGGGTTACTCCTCCTCCTACTACTCCTCCTATTCCTCCTATGGCTCAGATGCATATGCTGCCTTTCTGGCCCCAGGGCTCGTATTCCTCATCCCCGCAGCAATCATAACACTGCTGATTCCTGTTATGCTTCTCAACATCTATCAGGGCAAATTCTGGTCGACGCAGGCACACTTCATAGGACTACAAGGAATTCCTGATAATATCGGTGAAATCGAGCGATTTCTCTTCGGCTTCAATCATGGGCGGCTTAAATGGAGTATCGCCGGCAGTACGTTATCAAACCACGGACGGTCCAAGGTTGGCGAGCGTGTCGGGCTTCCGCCCGTGAAGGGGGATTATCCTGACCAGAGCGCGGACGATAACGAAGAAAAGACGAAGCACGAGAAGGAAACGACCTTTACTCTCATCGATACCTATGCTATGACGGCGACGGCATTTCGGGCCACGAGAACCCCAACTACAGTCATTGTGTGTGGGCGAGAAGGTGGTATGCAGCGAGCGATCCTCTGCTCTTATGACTGGCGAAGGGGCACATTCGTACGCGAAGCTGTCATTCGCGTGAAGACCTTGGTTCTCGATCGTATGTTCCGCGTCGACAGATTCCGTTTCGCGCTCAGCCGGACAGCACCTAACCCGAATGGACTGGGCCAGTCTGTGACGCTGGTTGCGGATGATTTTGATACTTACGATGGCGTTCACGACCACCCTGAAGCTAGAACAAGACAAAATGGGTTCTGGGCCCGATGGGGATTGGGAAGTCATACCAAACAACAAGCGCATCCTCAGTCTTATGTTGAAGTATGAGGTCAAGATAGCATCGCATGGATAGTACGCATATCATCAGGGCATCTCGTTACGGAGCAGTGTGCCCTGAGGCCCTACTCACACTACTCCTTACATTGCAAATTATAAAGGCTTGCTCCTCATCTGGCCTTTCACGCATTGTACAGCCACCCATAATGGTTTAATCACTATCATTATCCAGATCCCATGTAGGTCACCGCCTGGCAGAATTGCAGACATCACAAGACTCCAGGAGACAATGGAAAGAAACTTTGAACTCCCACAAAGAGACAACAACGCATATGTCAACACAGTCTACCTTATCGGTGCTTTCAAAAAGTTTCGAGACTTTATGATCGAATATATTGACGCTATGTCGCTGCGCAATTTACACCAAGCTTTTTTCGAGGGCCCGATCGATGCAACCATAAAGACCAGTCTTAACGAAGCATTCGAACGCGCTCAGTTTCCCGCGATTCTGTACGAAGACAAACATGTCAAAAAAATATGTCTTGACATCTTGAAAGCAGACAACAGAGTCCAGGGAGACTTATTACTACAGGGTCACGATCTAGCGGACGCACAAGTAAAGCAGATCATCAAAAACTACCTAGAAAATAATACAAAGGCGAAGAACTAGACACATCAAATCGATAACTTGACACGACGAATTGACAGACAAAGGATGAGGATTACTAAACTGACAGCAGATGTCGAGAAGGCGCAAGATACAATTGATACAAATACTAGCCGCATTATCGACATCAAAGAACGACTGAAGCTCTTGGAAACGAGAACCAGCGTTCTCCCGTCATCACAACCAAGGACCCCGAGGAATTTCTTCGATCCACCAAACACCTCCTGACCGTTGCCTTAACTATCGCTTTTTCCTTGCTTACTGTCGCTCCGACCGTCGCTTTTTTTCAGATGGATTCTACATGACATGACGGAAACAGAGGATCTTGACGATCCTCATGCCAAAGGGGGGTGAATGTCATGCGGATTCCTTGGTCAGATCCATCTGACAGATATGATGCTTAGTCATCATTTGTACTATACCATAGCTAGCACGATATATCCTCCGAGGCATTCTCTAGATCTCTTAATAATCAATACACATTTGCACTCATCTTGGTACCAACAATCTGCAGAAGTTTACATAAGTAAGGATTGCAGCCCTCAAAGTTTATGTTTAATCTACCTAATAATTAACTAGGTAGTATTTAAGCCATGCATGCTATATGCAAGTGCTTTTTTTATTATGAGTGCTATTAAGCCTATTCACCATCAACCTAGAGTCATCCAACAAGCCGTCTGTACAAGTAAATCCCACATTTTCTAAAGCTTGCTGATGGCCTTATCGTAAGCAACTATTATAGGCTTGTAAAGTTGGTCTGGATCTTCGATCGGGGTTTTAAGAATCAGTCTTCCTATGTCACTAAACAGTATTGACCTGATTCTTAGACAAAGCGGCTTAACAAATATTCAAACGTTCGTAGAAGTTTGTTTATAATGTGTTCTAGTTATAGGAAAGGGGTATATCTATTAAAATAATTATTTTTGAACAGTTTCCCTTCTCGGACTCTGTACCCAACTGCTGTACAAGCCCTTTAAAACACATGGCCCTCTTGCCCTAGTGCCTTTCCGGTGAGCGAGTTTTACATCGCACTAGATAGCAATCACAGCTCTATCTCGCTTTCGGTCGACGTGATCGGGAACTTCGTCTTGTCGAATCAACTCTGCATCTTTAATGCGAGTCTTTTTTTTGATGCCCGACAGTTCGTAAGTGAAAATGAGTTGTGACACCACTGTGCTAGCAACAAACCGCGCGACGATCCCGATCGCATCCGTTGCAGAAATGAAAAGGAGGCCTGACAAGGTCAAAGTTCCGAGGAAAATATGCACCACGATGCCAAAATTAAGCACCCACGTAACCACGCTGCCGAACTTGTACCGCCACTGCTCTGTCTGTCATTGACGGGCCCAGGAGCGAGAGTATCGTGGGGAGCAGGCCGAGGGCCACGGAAGACGCCGCCATCTCACTCTTCCGGTACTCGGGGAGGGATTTCAACAGGCACTCTATGGCGTCGTAATATTGGGCTATCTTGCCGGCATCTAGGTCGGCCTTTCGACTGCTGGTGCAGTTAGTATCGTGTAGGTAGTGGTCCCACGCCGGGAACAAGGTCTCTAGCTGGCGGGATGGCCATCGTGTGTGGACGAGTGGAACGAGGCCGAGGATCAGATAGCAGTAATACGCAGCTTGCGATCGACCTGGTGAAATTGTCATCATTGCCGCAGTCCGGGGACCGTGCCATACTATTCATCGGGGAATTTTGTCGTCCTCGCTGCGTTGGGCAGCTTGATTTCATGTCAAGAACGGCGTAGCTCTATATAAGCCTCTAAAGTCTGTAAAGTTTTCAGCTCTTAAACGCCATATATTGACTGTTACACAACCTAAAAGCCACGGCGCTTTAGGCTTCACGCCCCCCGGCCAATGAGAACAAACGGAGACTGCTTGGGACATATTGCTCGTGGGCTTGTGAACCTGCCCTTCTGTAATAAGAAACTCCTACAATAGCCTGTATTATAAAAATTTCTTTCCTTTTACTTCCTCATCCGTAGATCTTCAGCAAATAGAACAGTCATCCGCAGGAGCCCTGTTTCCTTCAAATGACGCACTTGCAACTACTACTAAATGCTACATAGCAGTAGAAGTACTCTGCTCTATAAAACCCAGTGCGGACATGTCCAAAAAGGCTTTAGGTGGTCGTCCCACCCTCAGGTCAACAGGGGGGGCTATTATCAGGTTATCTACATTCCCTTCTATAGGCACTATACTGTATACAATACAAATTACAGTGTTATGGTTGCTTACCACATCAACACAATTGCTGGGTCCAGCTTTGAGCTTTGGGTCTATAGTTTGGTTTATTGGGTCCCTAATATGTGGTCATTGGAACGATTATTCTGGAACGTCATGTACCTCGCTGCCAGAGTCGTATGCTTGCACTTTAGCGAAATCGATACTTAAGAAAGGGCCACACATACATGCAAATAGGTAGGTTCACACAGTTGCCTCTATTTCAATGCAGTGCTCTTTTTGAAGAGCGTTCGGCTCCAATACTTCGGATATGCTGTACCTGATGTCCTTTCAGCAGAATACAAGAGACGGCCGTTAGCAGTCAGAGAGCTGTCCGTCGGGCATCGTCTTCCGTACAGCACATCTCTTTAGCTATTACGGGTCTAACTAGCTGCTTAGTGAAATTCACATATGCGGTAGGCTATGCATACATTTTTACAACTTCACACCCTCCGCGTCTTGTGCTTCTTGTGGCTTACTGAGCTATGTATTACGAACAGATTCAGCTCGTTAGACGCTAGGTGCACGACTCGGTGGGTAACTCGAAATAAGCCTCAAGGCTGGGCATTCTCTTGCATATGTAGAAGCGATCTGGTTACCAAGCCGTTGCTTATTGCGACCCAATATCTATCAATATGCCCAGCATGTGCTAGAAAGACGAGCATGTACCCACATTACCGCCTTGGAGATATTTTGCGCTGCCTCTTCACCCCGCTCTGTTGCCGGGACCTGATTTCTTAGGTCTTCAACTACCTAACATGATAGATGCGGGGCTGGGTTAAGACAAGTCAACCCGAAGCCACCGCCGAAGCCCTGCCCGAAAACGCCATTACTGTGTGGTGGAATCCGATGACGGGGCTGTAGTAAACCAATTACGGTGATTCGATTAGCATGCACGTGTATATCCCAATATGTGACCAGTGCTATTAAGGCAGCTCCCTTTAGCTCTGATAGATAACCTTGGCATGTATGTGGGTAGTATTGCCAGGACCCCGGCACCCTCCCTTGTCGATCTACATACTGTATCTAGAATTTACTTATGTACATTTCTTCAACATGCTTATTTCCCTCTTTCTTCCCCTCTGTTGCTGCAGGTTGAGTTCGAGTTGGGGTGAGAGCAAGTCAGTCGCTATCGCAAGACCGTCAAGATGCGTCCCTTCATCTCGTCCACGCTGCTACTTGCGAGCAGCGTTGTTGCTCAGTACGAGAACCTGTACACCGCGACAGGTACTGCTGAAGTCGCTGCGGCTGCTGCCACCGCATTGAGCACCAGCCCAACCAGCCATGTCAAAGGCAAGGCATTTGATCGCCTCGCCATTGTCTGGCTCGAGAATACCGACTATGACATGGCTGCCAACGATCGTAAGTCATCTCTCACAGCGGGGCGGCTTCTGACACGTCTTTCCTTCTCGTGCGTTTATTTAGACTAACATTGGTCTATAGCAAATCTTGCCTGGCTCGTGAAAAGGGGAATCAACCTAGCCGGCTATCACGCTGTCACCCACCCCTCGCAGCCCAACTACGTCGCTTCCATTGGAGGTGACTACTTCGGCATGCAAAACGATGACTTCACCCAGATTAACAAGAACATCTCCACTGTCATTGACCTTCTGGAAGACAAGGGAATCTCTTGGGGCCACTACCAGGAAGACCAACCATTCACCGGCTTCGAAGGCTACGCCTGGGTAAACCAGAAAAATGGCAGGAATGACTACGTGCGAAAGCACAACCCGGCAGTGAACTTCAACTCCAATGCCGGCAGGCTTGACCGTCTCTCGGTTATTAAGAACCTGACCATGTTTTACAAGGATCTCGAGACCGGGAAACTTCCCCAGTGGATGTTCATCACCCCGAACATGACCAGCGACGGCCACGACTCGGACGTTACCACCGCTGGAGCTTGGACGCGCAATTTTCTCGAGCCTCTGCTTGATGATAAGCGCTTCATGAAGAACACCCTTGTCCTGGTCACGTTCGATGAGAACGAGACCTACTCCACGCAGAACAGGGTCTTGGGCATTCTCCTCGGTGACGCCATCCCCAAGAAGCTCATCGGCACCACCGACAACAACTACTACAACCACTACAGCGACATCGCTACCGTGTCGGCCAACTGGGATCTGCACACCCTGGGCCGCTGGGACGTCGGAGCCAACGTGTTCAAGGTGGTAGCCGACAAGACCGGTGACGTCATCCGCCCGTGGGACGGCAAGATCGAGCTCCAGGACATGTACTTCAACTGGTCTTACGCCGGCGTCTTCAACACCGACGGTGGAAACGCAAGATACCCCGCTCCCAACTTATCCCACAAGGGACCCTCTAGGCGGACGGTTCTCCCCAGCATTAAGAAGGCTTGGAAGGGCAGCACTGCCCCCAGCTACTACAACACCAAGGTGGCTATCCCTGATGGCCTGAACCCTCCTGCCGGCTATGAGCCAAACCCATAAGCAAAGGTGTGTAATATGGAGGTGGCATAATGTGAACTATAGCCAATAAATAAAAATAATCTTGGTCTATCTGATCCGAGGAAGATATTTAAAATGGACAAGTGCTTGAACTCCGAGTATCGCACTACGTATATGTGTATACGTGGCTGAGGGCCCAGATTTATGAAACGGAGACTTTCAAAGCTAACATTGTTATCTTCAACGTTACGAACTAGTAAGTATCTTGATGATATAATACCTAGGCGATGCAGGTCCTTGACAAACTCGCTCTACTATACTACCTAATTCAATTACTAGCTATATGCCCTAAGGTATATCCAGCTAACGGTTAGATAGGTATTCGAATAGCTAGGTAGGTAGTTGAGAGGTACCTCTTTTGCCATCTTTAAAACTTGCCAACTAAAAGCGAGTGTTTCTACGTTAACGAAATATACTGTTTTCGTGAATCACACGGGTGAAGCATCGAGAGTCTCAAGCCAACTCCAAAGCCTTCAGCTCTACTTGACGGCAGGCAGTCTTAGTCTTCATAAAATATCTTGTTGCTTAGGTATTTAATTAAATTTAAAGTGTCTTGGATGCGCATCTCATTTTGAGCACTCATTACCTGTATGCTACGCTGCTCTTATTACCTGCTGAACTTGTATCTTACCTCTCTCTTTCTTTTCTTTCTTTGACTTCTTCACACACTCAAATCATAAGAGAGAAAAGGGGGATAGAGGAGGTGGGAGAATGGAGAGGTGAATAGGGATGAGGGAATCGTGAGATTGGAAGAATAAGAAGAATAAAAATAAAAAGCAAAAGAGAAACCCAACACCAAATTACTCTCATTAAGGGGGCAGGGGGTTAAGACCATGATAACACTCACTCACACTCATTCATTCCCTCACTCACTTATGTCGGCACGTAAAGTACAGCCTCTCTACGATACAAAGATGGAAAGACGGGAATAATTACTGTCGAGATCTGATACAACTATATGCCTTATAGAGATACGAGGTAGGTATGTCCCAGTCCTTTCTTGTTCTCAAACCAGAAGATCGGTACCACTCGAATACTGCCTACCCTCGCCCAAGAATTCTATAAGGCGCTTCATCCCTCCTATGCATTTCGTACACCATACAAGCAGAACACTTTCCTTAGGACTGACATTGAAGTGCCTAATACCTACACCGAAGCATTTTATACAAGAGCTTGATCGCCTTATCCTTTTCTTACAAAAATAGTAGGCAGGCATCTGGGCACATGGTACCTGAAGAAGTCAAGCCTCCATCCATCCTTACTAGCACGTCATGTTGTAGGCGGAGAAGGTCACGTAGATATAACAAGCCATACTCTTTGATCTCTTAGCGATAATAAATAATCAATTTTTGCTTCTGGTAGCTACTTTTCTCCTTCCTGAACCACAACGTGGCCCCATAGCAGCCAGTGACCACGTCCTTTTTTTGTCTGTTCCGCTCTCAGTCCGTCAGACACGTTTGTTCGTGTGCGTCGTGAAAACAAATCAAGCCTTGACTCCTTATGGTCAACCCCCGACCACTCTATTAACCGGATTGACATAATCGAGACTCGTGAACTTTGAGCCTCAATGTTGAATGTTTCGATGGCCGGCCATTCGGCCGGGTTCCCCTTTAATATCACGAAATAAACTGGTAGACGGATGGCGAAGAACCCAGAGAGATCCGATCGCATCGCGCGTCAGCCGTGGGAAGAAAGCCACACAATGCATCGTTTCGCCTGTTCACTTGCGCTTAGGCCATTTCCGCCATCAGTCCTTTTCCCTGCTGAAGAAAGTACAATCCCCGTAATTCCGTGTATCTTGGGGTATCATAAAACAAATGCCAAGATCCTAAACGCCATTATGCCTAGCCGTAAACTCCATTGCTCAAGAAAGAATGCCGAAAGATGAAAGGAATACGGTATTAAAGGCGGAGTATAAATTCTCGACTTGTAAAGTTTTACCATTTTTAAAGGTGATTGGCTATGCTTAACAGCTGATTGCTGTGGCAGCATGGGAATCCTTCAAAAATGGTGAGACTTCTCGTAGATGCCGAGCATGGTGATACGGAGATCTCTCAGAGACCGGTGCGTTCGGAGAGATGCCAGCCGTGGCAGCGTAGTTTCCCGTAGGAAGCACTACGCCGGATGAAACTGGTGGCCACCCTGATCCTGCTGTATCAACACTAGGTGCCTCGACTACGGCGGGGCCTGCCACTGTGACATAGTTGCTATGAGAGTGAGGATCCAGTGTCCTGTGCAAGGCGTGGTGTGCTCTCTCTGTCATACCTGGGTTTTCACCTGGGGTAAAGCGGTTGCCGTAGTTACCCTGGATTGGGCTTTCATCCGCGCCGTCGTAGCGACCATTCCGTAACGTGCCGTCTTTTAGCTGAGGACTAGATTGCTTAGAGCCATTGAACTACAGTGACCAAGCTGTTAGTTGTACTGGAAATAATAATGCCGAGACCAGGATACATCCAGGATCCGTTAGGCGACCGGGAATGCGGTTCAGGTACGTACAAAGCAATACTTATTGAGGATTTCCTCGTACGAGGCGGAAGCGATACTAGTCTTAGGACTTGGAGGGCCATCCATGGATGTGGGCGAAACAGGCCGATGGGCTGCAGGTGGAACAATCTGAAACCCGGTGCTCTGTGATTGGTCTACTCCAGTCGGTTCAGATGGATTCAAAGTGCCTCTTTGGTGGGCTTTCATGTACAAGCCGTCATTTTGCCGAGGGCTCGACTTTAGGTTCTTCTGGGCTTGCATGACTGCGCTCAATGAGGCACCGAAGTCGTAGCGATTGGCAAATGCGACACCACTCGGAGTTGATAGCCGACTGGATAAGTTATCACTGGGGAGACTTGTCGTCGATTTAGAGCTCTTGAGGCGCAAACCGATCGGTTCTGTTTCACCAAGAAATTCATGGATAGGCTGATTGGCAGCAAGTTTGGAATCGTGGCCGAACTCGTCAAGTGGGCCGACAGGCATGGATCTGGGCCGCGCTGCTGACGTAGAATTCGGCCGTCTATTGCTACGAGGTAAGGCATTGGCGGGCCGAGATGAGGCTCCCACGGTGCCTTTCTTGCCATTCTGGGGGATGAACTTCTTGCGGAAATCGACCTGGAAATTGACGTGGTCATTGTTATCCCAGTACTCCTGCCCATTGACGTTGTAACGGATGCAGAAGAACAAAGTTTTCGACTCCAAGTTTGCTATATCGGACAATTTTATGCAGAACTGGAACCGGTCATGACCAGTCTCACTCTCTCTGGGCCGGATCTCTTGGTGGTACTCGGCAACGATTTCAGATGTGGTTTTCCAGTAGTCGAAAGTAAACCTGCAAACAACAACTTTCTGGAATGCCAAGTTGGCCACCACGACAGACCCAATCAGAGATTTCTGATCCGGTGACATCCACACCCTTTCCAATCGCACGGCCAGACTTTTTCGTAGAGGGGTCTCTGGCGGGAAATTATTTACGACGATTTCCCATTCATACGGAGGCGTCCGCACCTCCGGCTTTCCAGCCGGCTTGAACGGATACTCCGTATCACTGTCATAGTTATCAGCGGGCGATGATCCCGCACTTACGGCTAACGGCCTGTCAACTTGTAAAAAGTGCCGTACATGTTCCAGGTGAGAATCGAAGTGAACGGCTTTGGAGAAGGTTGGCGTTCCGGGCATGCTCGAGTGTCGCCGTAGAGGACGGAGGGCAGGTCGCACCAATTCTCCCGACTTTTTGCGCACCATTGGGGGCTTCTTGAATAATTCATCCTGCTCAGAACCTTCATCCGATGCACTCAAAGATGCTTCGGTTGAGTTGGTGAGGTAGATATGGGAATCGGTGTGAGACCTCGAATGGGATATTTTACGTCCAGTGTCGAGCCCATCTGTGCGGATAGTCGGCTTCAGTGGGCTCTCGACAAGCTCGTCAATTTGGGACGGGAGTAACAGCAGATCGCCAGGTGACGTCCGATTAGGTGAACTGGCTCGAACCTGTGGTATCGCGCTAATGGCCTCTTTAAGCTCTTTCATACTCTTAATTTCCCTCTCCCTTCCACGGTCATCGGCATCCGCAGCCTCTTCATCTTCACTAGACGATTCCGGGGGAGAGATGATGGCCCCCGGTGGGATACCCTGCGCATTAGCCACAGGAGGTGGCGATTGCCGGATGGAAGATGAATGAGCAGCCGCCATACCCTTCAAATTGTCCGAAGTGCCTGGGGGCGTTATATCTGGAGTCGAGCCATTGTTAATGGAGGGTGCCACAAGTACTGCGGTGGCAGAGGCAGTGCGGCGATGCCTTGTGAGGTACGAAGCTGATCTAGGTAATGAAGGCCGTGTCGGTGTCGAGCTCGAATTAAAAGAAGATCGGCGGCCGACGTCTAGTGAAGGTGGAGCTGACGAGGCGGGCGAACAGTGAGAAGGAGGCGTATAAGGCATCCCCAAAGACCTGGGTTGCCGTGCCGGAGGTAACGGGAAAAGGGCAACAAGGTGATGAATATCGGCGTCGATAACACTGTTGGACTTAGGAAGTTGTCTGGTGCGAGACAAGCAAGGAAATATGCTAGTTCGCAAAATAGCGTACCACGGCTCGGATTCGGGAGAATAGGCGGAAGTAGGGACCCTGTCTCTGTGAATGACGTTTCGGTTTGGATCTTGGTGGAAGCCTAAGAAGGACGTGAGTTCTATTAGCATGTTGTGCCGCAGTATAAGGTTCCATGTTATGACAAATTAAAATATAAGTTTAACAAGACAAGATTGTTAAATCTGACTCCTTGATCGAATGACGTGCTGCCCTCATGAGCAAACCAGTCAATCAATGGGCAAGTCTTGAGGCGATCCCCATCTCTGAGAAGTGGCGTAGAAAGGCGGGCATTACACCGACTTTATGAAATCGGGCGTTCTTTGGTAGGAATGCCACACACGAAGTAAACATGAGAGATAATTTCAAAAGCAGGTGGCGTCGTCACAGGTGACCATGCTTGGAATGACACCTGTAATTTCTTCCCCGCGAAATCCCAAGAACCACCCAGATAACCGTTCTGACATCCAGTCCTCCACGTGGCACATATGCTCTGCAGTGTCTGGGGTGTCTCAATTGATCGATCATAGACATCTCCGAAAGCAGGGGCGCCTGGATATGTGCAAAAATTCAAGGGCAACTGGAAACGGGCGACAACTTACAAGTGCAGCAGGACTGGGCTTTTCAAGAGGGACTCAAGCTGGGTCTTGATTTAGAAACCGAGGAGACCAAAAGCAGTCATAAAGATGTTTTGAGACGATTGCAAAGGCAATATTCCAGCAACAATGCGAATACGTTCTTCTCCAAAGATAATGCAGGATGAGCGAGGTGAGTCCAGTGCGGTCAGCTATACGACTTCTGACAAAGACTCCAGAGCGATTAAACCGAAGGATAACCGAAAGGGCGAGATTATTTCAAGGTAGGTCGAGCGATATCAACCACAGTGGCGAGCAACAGGATAGAGGACTAGACTCGTGGACAATAAGTCAATATGGATAATTATTGTCAGGGCCCAAACACAGGCACATTCAATGATGACTTAGACCGTTCGCTGGCAGTTGCACTTGAATATCAAAGCCGCAATAGGAAGAACAGAACGAGGAATGGAGGAAACAGTCCGGAGTGTTTTACAATGGACGGGTTGGTCACCAAACACTTCCTTTGTTTCCGTCAACCCTTCCCAAACCTCATGTCTCGTATAAGTCCCCCTCTGCGCTGCCAGTACGTATAATGATGCATGCAAGTAGGTAGGTGCAGGACAACCAAGAAGAAAGCGTTCGGATTTGTGAAGATGTCTGGTAACTTACTTAAAATAAACGAACGATAACACACTATCCCACCGGTAGTCCCCAAATTGCTCTTGATCCTTGGTCCCGGATCAGCAGGATATGACAACAGCTCTGCTAGAAAGGAAGTTCAGGTCTTATCTTGTTGCTCATACAGCCAACAACGACAATCAAGATAGTATACCACTGACACAATCCTAGACCCGTTTGTCGAAGGTGACGATGTACGTTGGGTATAATAGCCAGCAAAGCCGGGAGCGAGAAAGAGGAATGAATGGTGGGTGAGGAAGGATGGTGGTCTATAATAAAGCAGCGTGGATAGATGAAAGGGCGTTCAGCGGATGATACAACTGTAAGCAATAGTTACTGGCAATGGTAGCAGGGTACACTGTACAAAGCTTGGACGGTGTACGGACAACGGGTACGGCGCAGAGGCGAATGCTCCTCCGGTACAGCACGGTACTTGGACTGGAGGTACCCGTACACCTTAATATCAGTAAGACCTAGCGTCTCTTAATGCCTACAGCGGCCCTGGACTGCATGTAACCAACCCTAATGCACGCGTGCATGCATGTCACTGGGAAGTCGAACTTGGACGAGGCCGGCCGTTGGGGCGAGCCTGGCTAAGAATTTTCAGCACTGTACTCCACTTCGCGCGCACTTGGTGGGGAGGCAAGGTCGAATGAAACGGGATTTCCGCACTGTATGATATTGAGTGGGGCACACTATCTTCCAATGGGTTGATCTTGTCGTGTCGCTCAGCACTGTGCAACAACACAGCCGCTCCTGGATCGCAGTAGCAAGCAACACGTTGAGGTTCTGGTGTTTTCGAGAAGTGAAGTCATCTGCAGAGTATTTAGATATATACCTGATTATAATTCTGTGCAAGAAACTGAAGACGAGATAGAAATAAGTGTAGCGGAATTTTATTATTATTATTAATTTTATTTTATTTTTTACGGTCCCTAATGCGAGGCTTTTCCGCCTTAGCCATTCCAAGGCCGAGTTTTGCGAGAAGTCGGATGGTATCGGAAGGGATATCTATTCGCACGGTCGACGGAGAGGCATGTAAAATGCTCGCTAAGCTTGCTGACCTTCCTTCCACGTTCCTACTTACATCAAGTCATCATGATCGCAACAGATACCCAGGTAGCTCTTAAATGCCTGCCGTTGCTTTGCTAGTTGAGAGATTAGTCCCATTGCTCCCTGGATATGTAGGTACCTAAGTACTTAGATAGCCTGTTAAGGTACAGCAGTACAGCTCTACCTTCCCTACCTCTTTACACGTCAGGCATATATGTTGTACATCGAACAATACCCAGGGGTTGACACATTTGAACCCGCATAGTTGGTTTTACGTATGAAGTGTCATAAATCGAGGAGAACGAGTATCGTGAAAAACACTAGTGAGTTTTGCAGCATATTATATTTTCATTTATCTGTTGTTGTTTTCATACGACTTTTCTGGAAATGATACCATTCTTTACCTTACTTCCGGTTCTTTTAAGCTTAGATAATCACTCTCATGTCGTCTCAAATTATCAAGTAGTACACAAATATTGCTAGTAACGCACCTCTCTAAGAATGAGGTCTGTTGGCAATAAGAATAGTCTATAAAACCCTCCGAAAGTTTCACAAGACTTGATGAATATTCCTATATGTGGATTTGCAAGCCTACCTACCTATACCGACAACCCCCTTCGGAATCGCATTACTCTCAAGACATACCTATCCCCTACAGCAATATGGCCTTAGGACTCTCGCGCATTGTGAAGTTGGCGTATATGCACGTACTCAACGCCGGAGAGCCGCTTTGGGAAGTAATGACGTAGATGGAGGGGGGAGCTGCCCTAGCACCGTGGCGCTAAAAAAAAAATAAAAAAAAAATTTAATAATAAGCTGAGCCTTTTCCTCCTTGAGCTATGCTTAGTCCTACACTCAGTAACAGGGGCAAGATGCATGTCTATCTTGTTGCCAAGGATGAGCTTTGACCGGAACAGATAGTAACAGGGGCTCTAGCCTGTGAGAGGGCAGGACCGGCGCACACCATTCAAGCGTTATCTCACGTTCCCTGAGAATACACATAAATTTGTTTTACAACATGCATCCACCCTGCTTTCTTTCGATTGCGTCTTGGCCGCGCGATGCAAGTAACAGCATGCATGTATACTACAGAATACTATTCATATCTTACATACAGTAAGGATAGTCGCATGCAGGAGATGGCCTACAGTACGTACTTACGAGGGGTGAGGTCCCAACCTAGTCTAATCAGTGGTAGTGGTAGTAGCGCATACTGTAGACTTGAAGTTGATATCTAGGCGCTCATCCGTTATCACCCATCATGATCGCGAACTTGTCACGATAGAGAGGCCAATCAGAATTTAGTTTTAAGTCTCATCGCTAGTCAGCGTGGACAGGGGTCGTTGCTAAAGGACCCATTTCGCGCTTTGTGCCGTAAATATAGTACCAGCAGAGAGATTAAGTACATACAAGCGCCGTATCATAGCTATTCCCCCCTTACCATCGGCCGTTGCAAAGGTAAATTTTTGCTGAGTAACTACTCAATATCTTCCAGGACCACGCCACATATCTACCATGGTAGAGCATAATCTGTCAGTCTAGAACAATGTCGAATGGGATGTGGCGAGGCTATTATCAGTTGCTATCTTCTTAGTCGAATGCTTAACTGTGAGGCTAGCAAATAATGAGGGGGAAGTAAAGCTCTGGCGTCTGTTACTGTAATAGCAGTTACTTTATTTTTATGTTGATGTTGATACTAGCGTCTACAAGCACGCTATTCCTAGGTAAAGAATACGTAATCCTTCCGTTACACCATCTATAAGTCTTCAAAACATGCGGACTGCAAACAAATGCAAAGATTTGGCAGTGCATTGTTCACGTTCTCCCCTCCCTCCACGTTCGTAGCATACGCAACTCTATTCGACCAAGTTTTAAACCCGACTCGGAATTTTTGGGGTAGGAAGCTTTTGTGGGCGCATGGTGAAGGGTGGTTCGACCAACTCCTCGTCCACATTACGGAGTGCCCTACATAGTATACGCGGTTTTAGAGCCGGCCCCTTCTTGGTTGAAACGGGCAGTATTGGCGCCAATTATCAGAGTAAATAGTTGTACCATACTAGCTAACGCATATCATGTCATGTAGTGCTATTTATTGTCTATACCGATAGTTCCGCGCTGGACTTCTTCTGCATCGTGCCCGTAGTCGCAGGACGGGTGCTGCCGTTCATATCCGATGATGTGCCCGGTAGATCCCTCCTCGCCTAATAGGCCGTTGATTTCGCAGCTTAGGCAGTTAATAGCCAAGTATTGTCTATATACTGCTAATTTGACCACGGACATGTGTTACCGATAGAACAAAGCTTTGAAGAACGATATCTTCTGTTCTGCTTCGACGACAAAAACGCACGTCACGCCATACATAACCAAGACGATTTGATCCATTTTAAACCGCGAACACTGGGTCTCGTACGTTACTTAGGCCACTTAAACCAACAAGAAGCCGGGCGGATTCTGGGGACTCTAGAATAGTCGAGATTTTCATCAATGCTCAGTAGACATTAATAGGTCGCCCTCCACCTCTCCAGAGAAACCAGTCCCCAGTATTGCCCATACCTGGGGTAGAGAAATGGTTCATGACTCTCGAAACCCATAAATTATCCGAGGAAGCGTGAATATCGAATCGTCAATATGGCTTTATAAATCATGACGATTATATACTCTATACTTGGGTCGGCTAGGCTTAATAGCGAGCTTTTAACAACGCTTACGGTATGCTGTACTCATAGCGCGAAAGCTACTAATAATACATAAGCACATCCTATCAACCGATGTTGGCCCAGCTCTGCTGAGATGTATGCCCACTTTTCAGCATTGTTCTGGTCCGTTTGTAGGAATTCTCGGCTAATGAATGGTACGATGCTTTCCGCTGTCTGACAACTGCGCCGTCTCATCTGTATACTTGCATGCTTACTTAGTACACCTGAGCGGAGCCGGTTAGCTCGGATGATGAACGATGGATGAGCCTCTTTAGCGATGGTTTGTTTGCGGCCTTGGCAGCATTCCGTGACCACCAGACTGGAATTTCCGAAACGGCGTTTGAACCACCTATCTAGGCCATTGTACATTTAATTGCAGCCGCCAATGGGGTGGTTGTGCATGGTTCGGGGTTCGCCCGGTAGCGAACATTACCAACTGATTGAAAGAGAGAATTTGTGTATCACAACCTGCCCTGCGATACGCTACCGACTAGTAGCTTGCTATCCATCAACGAGCGCATCTTATCCTCGTTGGGATGGAGATACATCGCATGGCACATAGTTGCTAGATGAACTACAGTATGTCAACACCGATCCAGCAAGTTTCAGTGTCAGGTAGATTATATTCGTAATGAAAGTCAGCGAAAGGTACGTAATGGGAGCGAAAATAGAGCTGATATCTGGAGGGCCACCATACTGTGAAGCTAGCTCCAGGTTTTCCTTGCATCTAGGAAAAGGATGAAGCCGCTAATGTTAGCTCTTGAAAATTTTAGCACTCCCTTTACCTCACTCCACATCTATGTAGACACTTATACGCTCAGGGATTAGTCTGCCTAGCAGGTCGTCACACTTTGCTGTGCCGTATAATCCCTAATGCAATATCAAGAGTCTTCGAAATACGAAGTAGCAATGAAGGTTACCAAAAAAAACCCTTTCGGACTAATTATTAATGATATAGCATCTTGTAAACCAATTAGTGTTGTGGAAAAGAGCCGTAAATCTCAGGGAAAATCTTGTGCATTTGGCCAGGCGCTTGGAATCGATCTGGGCCTTATTAATCCTTGTGAGGTTCTTGGCCCGCTAAGCCTCAAAGAGATCTTCAACGCCTTCATATAAAAGGCCGCCCCTCTATCGAAGCTCCATCGAAGCCCCATTCAGATATAATTCTCTTCTACTGGAGTCTTGGTAGGTATCGCATGTTCATGCGCCAAAACTTTTTGTTTTGTTGATGACGACAGAAAATTTGCCGCCGCAGATACGAGAGGAAAGTCATCGCGAAACACCTCAACAATTTGCAGTGTGCAACATACGACAAAATTTAGTGATAAGAACGTCGCCAGTGGCGAAGTCTGGTATTTCTGATCTGATAAGACTCCGAGAACGGCCCTCCTGTACGGCCAAGATATGTTACGACTTGCCGTCACTGCCTATCTATCGGCTCGGGGGAGCTACCAAGTATCAGTGCCCTTTTTCACAGACTCGATTCGTCTTTAGTAGGTAAATAAGTGCAAGTAACCTTTCGAGCGGCCCGAAACTCAAATGAATGGACCCTTTGGAACCCTGGAGACCCTTGAGACACCCTGAAAAAGGTTCAACAGCAGGAATTAACTCTGATAATGGAGGGTTGACGAGGGGAACGACGGCGTTTTAGTGGGTGCGATCGACATTGACTGTTTCCGTTTTTGTGCCTCTCACCGGTCTGGAAATATAGGAAGGTAACCATATCCCGCATCTAAACCTATATGTCAGTTCCTGTCTCAGTATGGACCTTTTCGACAGAATTTCGTCCCCCCTCCTTTAACGCAGCGTCGTAAGCAACCCTCGCAAAATAATTAGTGTATGGCAATTTCGTGTGGCTTTTCTTCTATTGGCCAGGCACCGGTATGCAGTCTGGACCTATCAGCTGCTGTGGCGGCGTCAAAGTTCTTGATGGCGCAGACCACATACTAACTCGGGCGGACAGCAAATTGTGTATAGTACGCAGCCCTCTCAACTTTAAAACGCCCCACGATTTGGTGGCACCAGGGCAGCTCAAGCGGATAAATTAGAGATTCTTCTGCAGGGAAGGAAGAGAGGGTTTAAGGTTAAAGATGACTTTGAGAAACTACAATTGAACGTCCGGTGCAGTCTTGGGATGGACGATCGGTGCAATGGGACTCATTCTTTCACCCCAGCAATTATCACACCTACTAATGACAAGGGGGAGCAGCTTTATGTTTACACTGTGACGTACTGTATGAGTGACTCCCCAACACCGTGTTACATCAACTGTATAGAAGTCGTTACAAAGGAGGAACATGATGAGCATGTATACCTGCCAAGAAATACAAAGTACCTGTTCTTATCTCCTCAGTTATTAATTCCGAGGGGATGTTTACAATGTTGCCTACCCAACAGGCATTGCCAAAAGACCTATCCTAATCGCCATTCAGATATGAGACGGACGATACTCAATTATTCAAGCACTGCCAAATGATTCCAATGACTAATGATCTCTACTAGTAGCTTAGACATGAACTAAACCCGTCCGTCCGATACCATGGTAAGAAACAGGACGTCTTAGGTCCGTTCGAGCAACTTCCCATTTCGGAAGACTTACGACTTGTAAGAATGATGTCATGCCTTAGCTCAGCACAGCTTAGATATTATTCCGCACATCCACTTATCAATCATTATCAGCGAGCCCCCCTTCAGTCTGCAATCATTGCAGATTTCCAAACAGTAATTACCACTCATGCCGCTCGTTCGAACCGGCTTATTAACCTGTGCAGAAGGATCTATTGGGAGAGGGGAAGTCATGCGCGCAATTTGACGGTTCCTAACGAAGATCGAAGCTTGCCCATACTTTTTCGTTGCAATTTGTAGAAGGATTGATGAAGATAACACAAGCCTCCGAACGGTTACTAGGGCTTCAATCTCAGTATCAAGCAAGACGGACTTCTGAAAATGAATCTATTGAGGCTCAACGACGATCTCTATTCCTTCACCACTGTTCTACATGCGTATCGACTGAGTCTGTTTATTCATCAACATAAGAAGCCAATCATTGTCCACTCAGGCAGTGAGGGTCGCTCTGATCGCCATTTGATCTCCAGAGTGTTGGTTCCCCAGATCCAAGCCCCTTGTTTCACAAGTCGAACAGGAAACCCATGTGGATCCTACCATAGCGATATCCGCGATACGACTATTCCGGTTAAAAATACTTGAGGTACTATATGCTCAGGCTTCATATTGAAGGGGGAAATTCACATCGGAACAGATGCATGGTCCCTTCGGTCTTTTCATAGCAGATCTTTCCTGAAACCATCTCCTTCAACAGATATCAGTGAAAAGCACTAAACTCTGTCAGTTGTGTTGGGCTATCGCGCCAACCGCGGTTGGAGTATTTACTCACACGTCGCAAGCCGATGGATTGGTGCTCACGTTAACAGAATCAGGGAGCCTAACCCCCTAATCAAAGAGTTGAAGAAGGGGAGTCGTGCCGAAACATGGCATTTCGGTAGGTTCAAAGCCGGCTTCTCAATTGGTATACTATCAAGCTCCAAGTCGCTGCGGGAAAAGCGAGAGGGGCTTCCATATGGACCACACCCCTCGATACGTATGCAAGTCAATGTATTAAGGCAGGCCAGTACTACCAAATTTGCGACAGTGCCTAGGTGAATAAGCACCTCGAGCAAAATATGTCGCGATTGATACTGCAGATGATAGGGCCTCCAACCCGATCTTGCAGCTAATTCTACGTTTCGTGCATGTAAACAGCGGGTGAATAGATAGACCGAGCAAGGGAGTGGCTCACTAGGTAACAAAGTTCCGCCCAATTATGATTGGGCTAACAGTAGTTTCCTGTACATAGAAGGAATTGAGAGGGATACTTCGCATACCGAACAACCCAGGTCTATCTCTCAGCATTCCCTCCCCCTTTTTCAAGCGTGAGAGGGTGCGAAATCGAGTACATGGGGTTACACCTCACGCGTCTCTGTTGCGAATCATATCGACTCATATACTCAGCTACTAGGCTGGTTGCATGGCCATTACACAATCGAATGCATTTTTATCCACAGGTGTATTCCTATTCTTTCTGCCATTGATCCTTACTAAATTGCATCACAGTATTCTGTAGTACCACTTACTTAAGCTGAAGCTTAGGGAGTAGAGGCGGCACTATGCTGGTGGCGCCGACGTTCAGGTGGGGTCGAGGGACAAAGATAGACCCGGGATGCCAAGCGTGGAATTGCTGGATTTTGCGGACTTCCTTTCTTGGAAATGGCAAGCACATATGAGCCAATGATTAATTACCATTCCCACCTCGCATGCTTCAGCGTCGAAATGCTGTTGGTCCAAGCTTCATTACCAGATCCGGCTTGCAAGCCTACAGCTATTGGACTGGGTGAGAGCGCCAACTGCGACTTCGTCAGTCCAGTACAGCAATCCACAGGCACCTAAGTAAATGCTGTGGGCATTTATTTTAATATTGGACAAGTCGTGCTTTCTTGCTTATGACGTCACTTCCACACCCAGATTTCAGAGCGGATCTCGAAAGCAATGTGACTTCCAACACAGCGAAATAGCTATTCCCCCAAAAGCCCAAGTCGGCTGCTATTTCCAAAGGTGTAAAACATAGCAAAGGGGGACGAATAATAATTGGGCCGCCTCATGTGCACTAAACTTGGCTGCGGTCAAGCAGATAAACAGTCACACGTACACATCTTCCTGGGGTAAGCCGCTTGACACAGTCCGGTAACGGGCAAATTGCGAGCTTATGTCGATCTGATATGAGAGAATGAAACCAAATGTAACGAAATTGACGGGGGATAATTGGTCGCGTTTACCTCGCACCAATCATCTATTGGAGTGAATTTTGGGCAACCCGCCGAAAGACCAACCCCGAACTGAATCCGACGCCAAAGTGGCTGTGGACTTTACATACTCAGTTTCTCTTGCTCCTACATGTACGCGACTTAGCTATAAAACGTTGTCGTCTCCACCCGACTGCCAAGCCTTGCATGGTGCAGTTCAAGAGAGCTTACTTACAGCTTCTCCATTAGCATCATTCGAAATATTAACCTTGCCGTCAACAAACGGAGGCTCCTCGGAGGTTCAGCCTGTACCTAGTTTCACCCTTTCCCAATGCAAAAGTAGCGGGATAAAGATTGATTGGCTACAGTAACAGTATGCAGTGCTACGAGACGACAGGTCAGAACCAATTGTTTTGCGACTGATATGCAAGAAGAGAAAGTCGATGTGTCCCCATGGGGTTTCCTAAATCCCATGTCTCGACTCCCCGCACGAGAAAAAGCGACTGCTAGGTTGTTTAAAAGATTACTCCAACAAGAGTTTTCCCTCGGGTATACCAGTCGCAGATAACAAGGTATGATTCCGGACTCCAGAAGCTATCGTGAGTGGCTTGACTGCCGCACTTTTCCCAAACTTGCGTAGACTCTACTGAACCGTTGGGGGAGCCTGACTGACGAGATGGGGGACTCGGAGTCAAAGTCGTCTCCTTAATGGGGCGCTGGGGCGGACTTCGAGGCATTTCGAAGCAACAAAAAAGTTCTCTCTCTCATTTCGATCTCGGGGACATTACTGCCAGGATAGCGAGGGAAGAATGGGCCAAACGCGAGACGCGCACAGGATTGCAGGCGGTGCTGCAGATTCGTATGGTTGTGTGCATCGGGATTTCTGGTGAGAGATCGATAAGTCGGCCGTCTGCCGGACTCCCGATCTTCGCATTGCTAGGGCTTTTTATTAGCGGGGCCAGCGGACCTCGACCAAGGCCTCAACACTCTAAAGTCCAGCGGGCCTCAAAGCTAGAACAAGTAAGAGATCATCGCCAGCTCCTTGGAACCTGCCCCCGTTCCCGCGCTACTGCGGCACATGCCCCTCCCCTACCTAGGTACTAGCACTCAAGCGAATCGTTCTATGTACCTATGTAACTATTTAACAATTTCCAGGCTGAACACAGTACACGGGATTACGTGAGTATCGATTCTTCGATCGTTAATTACTGCGCCTCGTTTTCGTATACTGTACGTGACCTTGCTCGTCACATACCTAATTTACTCTCCAGTCTAACTAACGACTTGTTGCTCTCTGCTTGCTACGGTAGGAATGTTGAGAACAGCCTTGGCGTGGGTTGACGCCCAGCTAGCCGGGAATTCCTCAAGTCGCTTAATAGTTTCGTGTGCCACAGTGGGATGGATATTCAGGAACATGGAGCATGCCAAAGCGGTTTCAGGCACCTGTAGCTTATGGAGTAGGTATTCTCGAGATTGCAGGCAATCAGGTGACAGCTTCGGCTTACTGCTTCTTGCTTATGGGTTGGGTGTGTGATTCCCAGGCAATTCCTGGGGATCACCTCGACCTGAGCATCCTCTTCTTACCTTTGTACTGTCAGTGTCTATAACCAATGCAACCACGACCTTGGATATTACAGCCGCCCTGTTGGATTCAGTTACCTTGTGTGTTAGGTATTAATTATTTAATCTGTACAGATTTACGTATCGCACACTTTCAGAGTACATACAGCGTACAAATCCGATAATGTTATCTTGTCTGGCGAATAGTATCATGGCTGCTTCCAAGTCAGCGACGCCTCATTCCAAGGCGGCCGCCGTACACGGCTCTCGGCAGTTTCGGACTAACGATACCAAACCAGCCCACTGCATCCGAGTCTGATTGCATCCGTGGCTTCAGATTTGGATCGTGACGCCACTCGCATCATGGCTTATGCCCACGTTGCCATTTTGAATAGCAAGCCGCAGATGCGCAGGAGCAGGTGGCTTAGGTAGGTGTCAGACCAAGTCATGGTGTTGGGAACTTACTTACATAGAGTACCTACAGCATACAGTGCCTATGCTGTACATAGACCTGGTTCGATCGAGCTGAGTGGCTTGATCATCAGCTGACAAGACAACCACCACTCAACTCAACGCGGGGTAGACCGACAGCCGTTTTCTTCCTGGGCGAAATGCTCCGCGATCCCTGTTTTATGGACGTTGGTGGCTGACAGACGAGTGACAATAGGACTGCGTTAGACGGCTACCCTATTCGACCTTTGCGACGAGCTAGTGTCGTCGTAGGTATCCAATCAATGGCCGCTAGAGCCTCTTCCCCGGGGAACGGCTTCATGCGATCCAAGGAGAGGATACATCGCTGTAGCTTGATTCCCTTGGCTCCATACATACAATAGTACAAACGGCCTTGTTCTAGAAGTCATCCTGTCTCCTCATCGCAGATTTGCTAACTGCTCAATTCGCTGATCCTCTATTAAAAGAACCATCGTAGCCCTCACCGCTACAATTTGCAGAGCTTCCTTCGAATGCTTCACTCATGACGCAGAGGATGTCAGAGGTCATGTGGTCTACTCAACAGATTTTATCTTCGATCATCAAAACCATCCAGAAGTTGTAGTCAGCAAGGAGCCGCTACTTCGTTTGGGG
>Ga0247782_1000241_pt1 | contig 58545 bp, 40 predicted proteins | sample UWRJL019104C5_FD_179928 | JGI IMG/M metagenome (GOLD analysis project Ga0247782, IMG submission 179928) | Plant litter microbial communities from Arlington Agricultural Research Station in Wisconsin, United States - UWRJ-L019-104C-5 | ecosystem: Environmental > Terrestrial > Plant litter >...
TAATTTTTAAAAAAGGTATGTTTTTTTATATTGCCTTTTTTTTTTTTGCTACTAGGTTTTAGTAGCAACTAAATATATATTTACTTAAGTAAGGCCTAATTATAAAATTTTTTATTTAACGTTTTTATTTTATATTTTTATAATATTTATAATAATTGCTACTTTATTTATTGTTTCAGTCTTTTTATTAAGCTTTTTGCTTATACTTTTATATTTATATTTTTACTTTTAAATGCTAATTTTTTATAAACTTTTGCTTTGCACTTTTATTTTTTATTTTTTATTTTTTTATTATTACTATATTTATTTTTTTAAGCGTTTGCTATTTAATTATTATTTATAATAATTTTTAATAATAACTTTATTTAAAAATATTTATTTAATTAAATCATTATAAAGTGTTAGGTTTAATATATTATAAGATAATATACTAAATTTTAAAAAGTAGCTATAAAAGATTATTTTTATTTAATATACTAATTGTGTATAGCTATAAGGCCTTATTAAGCTTTTAGCTAATCTTTAAGGAGCGGTTGCTACAATACATACTAAAGTATATTCTTTAGTAGCACCTTGTCCACTATAAAGCAAGTGCTACAAATTATAATAAGAACAAAACAATTATAATAAAAATTAAGCCTTTAAGATTTATATTTAAAACTTATATTTTTTAATCTAGTTTTTATTTTTTTACTAAGTTATTTTCATAGCTTAAATATCTATGTTGATTTTACTATATATAAAGTTAGCAAGTTTATCTTTAGCTGCATTAATGCTAGAAAATAAAATCCTACCAGGGTTTTAAGCGTATAGCTATGCGTTTTAAATGCTTTAAAAATAGCTATTCCTGTACTAAGGCGCTTTAAAACATTTTTTTTTCGTGTCTATTATAATTAAGCAGAAGGACCAGCATATTAAGCATTTAGTAAGCCGCAAAATTTATACTACCTATTTTAATATGTTTATGCTTAATATTAAACCTTTATCTTGTTTTATATACTTTTTGCTAATAGCTTATAAAGTAATAACTTAGCCTACTATTAAAGCCTTTTTTATAATTCTAGGCTTACTTATATATAATTGCTAAAGCTAAAAGTAAAAGTTGATCTAGCTATTACTGCCCTTATGCTAATAAGCTTAACACGTTAGGTAGCCTTGCTCTAGCACCTAAAAAGGTCTTTAACAGCCTTAATACACTATCCTTTCTAACTATGCTAGAATATATTAGCTTTTGCTTTATCTATTAAAATATAAGATTACTCCCCCCCTCACAGGCCAGGACCTCACGGGCCACTTCTTAACGCTATAAACGCGCTCAACGCGTTTTTAGTCTTTTTATAATTTTTCCCTCACCTTTATTTATACAACTTTATAAATTTTATTATTTTAACCGCCTACTTTCTTTTTTTATTAAAATGCTTGCTATAAATTTAAAAAAGCGTATAAAAGCTGCTGTACATAATATAATGCTAGGTATATTATAATATGTAGCAACAAAAAAGTAATATATTAAAAAAATATATATATAATGCTGCTTTTAAAAAATTTTAACTTAAAAAAATACTTATTATAACCTTTAAGCTTTAGTACTATTTTTAAAGGCTAAATTAGCTAATTAAGCTATTAGCTAAGCTATACTAAGCTATATGCTTGCACTTATTAAATTGCAAGCTTTAGCATAACGTATGCTTGCTACTTTTTTAAGCTTATTATAGCTTAGCTATATATAATACTATAGCTAGCTTAAGCATAATACTTTTATATAAACTATTAAATTTAAATAATTAATTATTTAAAAGTTAATAGTATAATTGCTACTAATATTTACTTTTTTTTTAATTATTTAAAAGCTTTTTAAATAGCTTATATTTTTATAAACTACTTTTATAATATAAACAAAATAAGCATTAGCTAAAGTATAAGCTTTAATTATTAAGTTATTATAAAGTTGTATACTTTTAAAGCTTTTAAAAAATATATAAAAAAAAAGCTAATAAATTACTTTTTTAAAATATATTAAAGGCTTAAAAGTAGCTTTTTTGCTATTAGTAATCTTTATAAGTGTTTATATATAAAGTTAGTAGTTTTTTAATTAAAATTTTAGTTTATAAAAAAACTAGTAGTTTTATATAAGTTATAAAAAGTAAATAAATAATAATATAAGCATAAAATAGCTTAATAATATTTTTATACTTTTTAAAAAGCTAAATATAGTAATATATAAGTAGTTTTAATATATAATAGCTATAATTTATATACTAATAAAATATAGCTAGTATTTTATAAACTATATTATAATTATATAGTATAGCTATTAAATATTATAATGTTTATAATATTAAAAAAAAAGCTAAAGTTAAAAGTAAAAAACTATATTTTTATATGCTATTAAAAGCAAGCTTTTTAGCTTGCTAAAATTAATATTTTAATGCTTATAATAATTAAAAATATATAAAAAATAATAAAAATATAGCTAAAAAATTATATAAAGCTATTATTTTTAAAATATGTTATATTAAAAAAACTAAAAGTTTTTATAGTGCATATAAAAGCATTTTATAAAGTTAAACAGCTGTGTACGCTTAATTTTTTAGCTTTTATTATTTTAATTGCTATTAAAACGCTTTTAAAAAGCTAAAAATTATGCTAACTTAGCTATAAACTAGCTAAGTATAATAAAATATTAGCTATGCTAGCTTACAAAGTTTTATATTGCAAAGCTTTTAAAGCTTTTAATAAAAAGATATATAAAATTGCTAATTTAAAACATAAAGTTAATTATTTAAAGCTTAAAGTAGTTTAAAAGCAAGCTTAAGTGCGTTAAAGTATAAAGCTTGCACTTAGCAAGGCTTTTATATATATAGCTAATATTTAGCAGGCTAAACTAGAGTTATATAGTAAGATAGTATATAAGAATAATATAAGTGATTATAAGGTGCCTGCAAGGCTTAAAAAGGCAGGTAAGGGCCTTAAAGCAATAGAATCGAAAGCAAAGGACTATATTGTAGTTAGAGGCGTCAGGTAATTGACTATAACCTTGTTGGTTGTGAGTAGCAAGGCCTTTAATTGCAGTAGGCGGTTTTGGCCAGAAGTGGCTCGTGAGGTCCTGGCCCGTGAGGGGGGGGTGGGGTGTGCGGGGGGGGGGGGGGGGGGGGGGGGGGTAATCTTAAGAGCAACAACAATAGCAACGCAGATAAGGACAAGGACTTATTATTTATTATGCCACACTCCTTTTCTTATTTTAGAAATATTGTTTTGTCTTATGTTTAATTTCGTTATAAAAATTTACTTGGTAATATTTATTTATTTCTTACATAATTTTAAGGTAGTTTGTTATAGCAGAATTTAATAGAGGTCTTAGCTTACTAGCTTAAGCTAGAAAAATAAAAGCGTTATATAAAAAAGGTTATTAAATAATAGTTAGAGCGCTAAAAAGGCAGCTAAAAAAAGAACAATGCTTATATAGCCTATTAAATTATAAATTTACTATTATTATTATTAGGTCAATAATATCTTAAAATAAAAACAAGTTAGTAACTATTTTAAACTAAAGTATTATAAACTAAAATTAATAATGCAATAAACGCAAGCACTTCTATGCTGCTATAAGCAACCTTAACAGAGTGCTACTTAAAGGACAGCAGATCTAGTGTCCTTTAATAACTTTTACAGCTAATCTTGTCTTTTTTAAAGACCTTTTAAAAATGTTACGAGCAGCTATTAGTACGTTAGCTGTGTTTTTGTTTGTTATAAACTGTAGTTATTCTTACCTTATTTTTTTATGGCCTTATATTAATATGATGTAACGACTAACAGCTATTAACGTTCTTTTATGCCTCTATTGTTTTATTGTGTCTGTCGGCACATTACTGTCTACTTGCGCTGATTAGTTGTTAATAGAGCGCAAGAGCCAATACGCAGGAATAATAAGGATAATAGAAGTCTTGACACTGCCAATTCCCCAAGCCCAACGATTTAAGCTGCTGCTTCGAACACGGCTCTGATCAGTGGTGAACCAACACTACTTACGTGTTGCCTTTCCCTGTCGCTTCTCGAATATAAATATTCAGGTGTGTTTACCTGAGACTCCTACTTGGGTCAGTCTAATCAACCACTAATTACACCCCACACATAACTACGCAATCAAGACTGGTTCTTATCCAGGCAACTTAATTTATCCGCAAACATCTCGATCGATAATCTCAACTTGGTACGCGTGGGTCAACATCCGCAGATCGTCATGGCTTCTCACAAGCGCCAGGGCAGTTCTCAGATTCAGGGCCAAGACCAGAAACGACCCCGAAAAGCGCCTGAAGAGCCACCTCAAGATGAGCCGGCGGATACTAAGTTAGAGAGCGAGAACCTCATTCTCGAGAAACTCCCTCTGGCTGAGCCGGCAGATAAAATAAAGAATGAGAGCTCAACGCTCAAGAATCAATCTCCTTTTGAGCTGGCGGATAAAAATATTATCAGGCCGAATTTGTCCAAGGACAAATTGTTTCTCGATCTGGCGGGTGAAGTTCGAAAGAGCCAGTTTTTCACGTTCGAGAACCCATCATTTGTTGAGCCGTCAGACGAAGAAATAAGGAACGAGCTCGCAAAATTTGACCCCCCGCCTCATATCGAGCCGGCAAACGCATTATCACAGGGCGCAGGCGCGGCGTTCTCCGACCTAATACCCCACACGATCTTCACAATTGCTGTCCAGCCTCCATCAATCTTGGACTTCGGAATGCTGCCGGCTTCGCAGGAATCCATTATGGTCATGCGCCAGCCATTATGCTATTGCTGTCAATTTCTGATCCGTTTCGCCATTATCAAGTGCGCCCAGGACAACGGCCTAAGCGAAACCGAAGTGATCAGTCTCTCCAAGCGCCGATATCATGTCAAACCCTTGAACGATATTGGCCTTTGCGATATCCCAGTTTCGGATCTGCACCTTCCGGAGAATGTCCCCCTCGATGGGCTTTTTCGGGTCGCAATTGTAGTTATAAATAAGAAGGGAGGTCTCCTAATGGTTCTCGGCAGCAATGAGATAGTTCCCTCACTTTCGGGTGTGTTATTTTCCTTATTATCGGAACTATCAGTCAGGAATTTATACTACAAGTGACCCTAGAAGATGAATACTTGATATTTGCCGAAGACGGTGGGTTCGACCTTATATAGATAGTTTAAACGCGCGGCTTTTTACCTTAACCTCTTCAATGCTGCTACATCCTAGTACTGACGCAAACAACCACTCTGTAGCGCTGCATGCATTAGTAACGGGGAGGAGGGGGGGGGGGTGGCGTGGGTGCGGTGAAATGAACAGTTTGTATTGTATAATTTCAGTACCGCCTTCTGGCAAGGATAGCCCTTTATCGGGCAAATGAAGATGTGTAACCAGCGGTTGAGACACGCAAGGTTTCTGTCGTGTAGAATATATATCGTTAATTCTTACATGGGCATTAAGATTAGTTGGATACGCAGGCAGCAAGTAAACTCAAGTCGTTTCTCTTTTTCCCTCTCTACCTACTAATTAACAAATATTCCGACCTACGTATCTGGTTGAAACGTCCGTCCCGTTGTATATTTGGCGCTTCATGCGCTTATAAAAGGCATTAAAATTGAAAAACCGTAGTTTTAACCAGACAGACGCACAATAGGTAGTACATACACATTCTGATTCTTCTCGGTAAGGGGCTTGGTGGGTATGGGCGTGGGCGAGTGGCTTCATTTATCTACATTGTATAGCGAGGCAAGGGATGCAACAGTAACAGAGATTTCGTAGGTAGACTTCCGCTTTTTAGTAGTTTACGGTCCCCTGTTCTGTTGGCTCTGGGTAAAGTAATAACTTGGACAGCTTTTATATCCTTTTAAACATGACGTTTATATCTGTTGATGGTATTGGATTGCTTGCTTGTTTATTGATTACATTTGCCTCCTCCCCTTTGCTTTTCCCTTTGATTTTTCTCATGCCTCTGGTCTAAAATGGCCTGTCAGGTGTTACACAGATGTTATCGATTGAAAATCAGACCAACAGTTATTGGATGCCTATCCATCTATTACAGGGATATCCTCACGAGCCCGCGACCCGAGACCCTGGGTCTGCGCTCGTTTGTCTACTTCTTAGGTAGGCTGTAATATTTGGTATCTACATACACCCACCGGTCTTGTCATAACTACGGATGATCTATGGATATGTCACATGCTAATCGTTAGATGTAAGTTACATAGATTATGCAACAAGATCAAATACCGACGATGTTGTCGAACAGAGCAATGATGTGCTTACGGGCATTTGTTGGCAGGTTTGTTGCTTGATCCCCTGTTTTCATATGCCCCGAATTTTCATGGCTGTTTGGCCCAACTTAATTCTACACGTTCTCTACCTACCCCTGACTAATACATGTAGTCAGTCCTCCCATTCTCGCAGTCTGGATACTTCAACCTTGCGAACAAGACTCAGCCATTAATAAAACAATAGGATACTAAGCATGTATTTGGTGGTAGCAGGGAAAGCATATATCTAGTAATTTAACCAAACCTGGTCTGCCTTAACAACGATAGCATATTTCTGGCCTATTTTAATGCTTAGAATATCCGTTTTGTAAGGCACGAAAGAAACAAAATCAGATGCTATGACAGCCATGTTCTGCTTATTAACTATGAACCCGAAATGCGTGTCCATGGCAGCGTTTACAAGCCGGAACCAATACTTTTTTTCCTTACCCAAAACCTTATCTTGAACCCCCCTCTACTGTTACTATACACGTTAGTGCCGTTGACCATAGCCTTTAATCACGTAATATTTATAAGCTTTTTCACCTTTATATAATATTTTAAATTCTTGCTAATATAACAACAAAACATAGCATTGCTAATTAGCAAAGTGGTTAGAAAACGCCAATTGAAATTAAACACAATCATCGACTTTACACACCCTCTTCGCGCTAAAGCCATATTATTTAATTCTGCCAAACGTCACTGTCCCCTCCATCCGAGACGTCTTCTGCACCGTTTGAGCTTTCTTCAACTGGCTCTGGAGCAGCGAAGGTCTCATTGCTTTCGAGATCCCCCTTAAAGACAAATCTTTCTGATGTTCCGTCTTCGTTCGGAAACACAGCAGAGATATGCCATTGCCCTTGGCAGAAGTTGAAGGACATCGCGGGATAAAGCTTACCACAGATATCGGTAAATGCTCTCCCTGTTTGTTTGAAGGTTAGTTTATTATTTCAGAAGTTGTTTGCTCTGCCTGATTCATACCGATCAAAACCCCGTCCCTGGTATAGAACGCCGTGTTCTTATCAAAGTTGACTCCACAGCCGATGGTGACGTTTTTCCTCCCATACGGAATGTGATACCCTCTCCCCGTTCCAAGATTGTCGAAAATCTTTCCATCGTCCGAGTGGAATCCCCAAGCGCCAGACTCCCGGCCAAGCATTCGATTGAATGAGGCTTGATCATCGCAAAACCCGACAGCCATGGAACTGGGAACGTCAACAGGTGTGACAGTAAAAGGAATACTGACTATAAATCGAATCAAACTCACTCCTCGCCTGCTTCCTTGATGGTTACTTCGAAATAATACACGCGACCCTTGAGAAGAGGTCGCATTGGAAAATCTGCTCGGGCCAACCCGAATTGCTTGAAGCGCTGCGGGCTGTATATATCTATTAGATTTAGATAGCGCGTGGTTCCTGTGGGTGGATCAGTACTGTGGAGCGGAGAGAATATCGTGCAGGATTTTTATATTACCATCTGTGGTGAGGGTGGTAGTGTCGTTTGGATCGATCTTAATACCTGGGTGCTTGTCCTCTGGATGCCAGCGACTTGGCATTTTCAGAGAGTGCAGACCCTCCCCATGCCTCACACCCATTCTTTCTCGCAAGGTGTCTTCCATTCTGCTTGACTTATACATCAAAGCGGTGTACAGAGGCGTCCATCCGTCCGATAGAGGGAACTTGGCGTCAATGTTGTCACGGCCAAGAAGTCGCTCAAGTGTCTGACGTTTGTTCGATGCAACAGCTCCGTGTAGAGCAATGTTCCAATGCTCGGTTATATCCTTCTCGAGATGACTCATGGCGTCAATAACTGACTCTACCGTCTCATGATCGCCCATGCGAGCTGCCCAGTAGAGGACACTGTAGCCGCGGCAGTCGCTGATGCTGGGATCTGCACCACTTTGTATTAATAGAGTCCGGCTTGTCTCCCAGTTGGTCAGCTGAGTTGCATAAACTAGAGCGGTTCTACCGTAAACATCTCGGGAATTTAGAATTCTTGGGTCTCTGGAACCGTTATGTAGAAGCTGATCTAGGTTGGACCCGCCGCCTAGAATGGTGGCAATAGTAAGCGGGGCTCGGCCAGCTGAATCAACTTCGTTTGGGTTCGCTTCATATTCCTCTCGAGAAAGGAGATACTTTACGACGCTTGGGTTACCATTAAGCACTCCATATATCAGTGGCGTGAGACCATTGTCGTCTTTAGCATTAGTTGTTGCCCCCGCTGAGCAAAGACGCTTCATGGCCTCCACCCAACCAATGGCAGCTGCCATGTGAATTGGTAACATGCCTGTCACACCGGGCTTGTCAAGATCTGCGCCACTGTCCAACAGTGCGTCAATGATATCTAAAGAAATAAACCGGTTCGAAATGGCTTCATTGAGTGGTGTGTTAGAGCCGGGGTTCGTGATGTTCACGTTGGCCTTGTGCTGAAGAAGTAGCCGGACCTTGTGTTCTGAAGATGGGTGTTGGTTTTTGATTGCAGAACAGAGTGCCGTTCCATATCGGGTGCCCTTTTCATTGACGTTGGCCTTTTGGTCGAGAAGCCACTGAACCGCTTCCAATGTACCATGTGCGCAGGCTGTCTGTAGAGCATCGAAGCCGGAACCAATAGCCTTATTGATATCTAGCCCATGAGACAACAGCAACTCGGCGATCCCAAGATTGAAGTTGCGTAATGACACGGCTTCACAGAGAGCCGTACTGTACAAGTTGCTGATCTTCTCTTTTGGCTCTTTACTGCTCAGAGTATCAACGATATAGTCGACAACTTCTCTGTCATTTCGCCTGATGGCTAGATGAAGCGCAGTCACTCCATCTCGGCCTTCTCTCAAGAGGTCTGCGCCTTTTTCGACGAGACTTTTCACCAATTCAGCCAAGTTTTCCGAAGAGAGCCGAAAGACAGAGCACAGGGGTGAACTTGTGAATCCTTTGGATCTGTTAGGATCAGCCCCCTTGTTGATAAGGATCTTCGCCGTCTTGTGATACCCGTTTGCAAGAGATAAAGACAACGGTGTTCTCCCGTCTCTATTTTGGATGTCTGGATCTGCACCATGCTTAAGAAGAATCTCTGTGATGGTGGGACTGTCATATGCTGCGTGTAAAAGTGTCCACTGGCGATAATTCTTAATCTTGAGGTTCGGCCTCGGATCCGAGTTGAGCAGCTCCTGAAGGACATCTTCCCTCCCACGCCAAGCCGCCAGAAATAAGGGCGTCTCTCCGTCATGATTCCTCTCGTCATTCTTCGCACCAGCATTCAACAATGTCTGAACTATGTCAGCCTGCAGTGCGCAGTGCAGTGGAGAGTCGCCATCTCCATCAACTGCGTTCACTTCACAGCCAGTGTTTTGTCTTAGAAGGCAATTGACTACTTCCAGCGATCCGAATTCCACGGCCACATGTAAGGGCGAACGGTTATCGACCTCCCTTGGAGCACACTTCCAGCCTTTATCGAGAAGCAATTGTAAGACTCCCAGGTGGTTGTGCTCTACGACGGTATGTAATGGAGTTCCTTGTCGTTCAAAGTCCTTTCCGTATTCGTCTTCCAAGATCCGGATGAACTCCTCAACCTCTTTGACGATACCTCTTGAAACGACGATCTCAAGGGCCGTTTGATTATCATCGTCCTTGAGCAAGAGTATTTCCTTATCTTGGCATACCAGACGTCTGATTATGGACAAGTGACCATACTTGGCAGCCAAATGCAAAGCAGTCTTTCCGCCTTTGGCTAACTTCCTTGCGTCGGATTTATTTTTGAGGAGCTCGTCAACACAGTTTAGATGCCCGCGCCTTGCGGCATGATGTAGAGCCGTCCAATTACGCTTGTCTGCCAAATCCAAAGAAGGCCTGTAACGAAGCAACACTCTGACCACCTCGGCATGACCTGCTTTGGCCGCTAGATGAAGGGGTGTCATCAGATTCCGTCGTTCGACGGTATTGACGGGGAATATTTCGGCGCACTTCTGGTCCTTGAGCATTGCCTCAATTGTTCTGGAATGTCCCCCTTTCGCTGCGCTGTGGAGAGCAGTAAGTGCTTGGCTATCTGTGGTAGCCTTCTGTAGGGGTTTCTCAGTCATTCTGGCCAAAAGTGCTCGAAAAACATGAGAATACCCCTTCTCTGCTGATATCTCTAAGATGGACCTTTGACCATCCTTTTCAGCAGGCATCCAGGGTCTTCGCTTGGTTGATATTGCACCGCCTTTCTTCAGAGGTGAGAGCTCTCTTGTGGGTCTGCGTCGAACACTTTGTGTCTGGTGTAGGCGGCGAGAAACTCGTCCTTTCGTTCGCAAAGCGGGAAGATGATGTTGTGAAGATTGCCTGTCCTCCTCATTGGTACTCGAAATGCTCGCGCTTTCCGAGTCTTGTATATTATCCATGACGTCGAAAATAAAATTCAGGACTTCCAAGTGCCCTTCCTGAGCCGCCAAATGAACAGGGGTTAGACCATTCGCGTTTGGCATGTGGAGTGGATGGTCTTCTAGCCGGGCATCTTGCATGAGCTTTTCAATGATTTTGATGTGACCATGGGTCGCCGCCAAATGGAGCGCTGTATTTCCATCTTTTGGTGATGGTTTGTCCTTATCAGCTCCCTTCCGTAATAGAAGTGTCACAACTTCAACGAAGCCGCCCATAGCTGCATATTTGAGCGCGTCGTATCCGGTAGAACTAGTTGAATGCAACTGCGCATTCCTAGAGAGCAAAATCTCGATAATTTGCATCTGTCCAGTGAGAGCCGCGAGATGGAGGCTAGTTTCCGACCACGCTGATGGCATAATGGATTTAGTCCAATTGTCTTGCTGTGAGCCGTGTGAATCCGACTCTGCGGTAGAGTTTGAGTCTGACTCCGAATCTGCGTCTGACTCCGAATCTGAGTCTGAATCTGAATCTGAGTCTGAATCCGAATCTGATTTAGGGGGTTCGATATTGATTTCCTTCTTTACTGTCCTGGCGTCGGGATCGGCCTTTCTTTCCAGAAGAAGGAATACCACATGTTTGTGCCCGGCATAAGTGGCCTGATGAATTGGCGCATATCCGCTTCGATTAGGCCTATTAATGCTATCAGGGTCAATGGTCAATATGTCCTCGACAATGTCGGCAAGTCCTTGTAGTGCAGCGAGACCCAACGCCTCATCTGATCTGATTCCCATACCTAGCAGTGTCTGGATCACATCGCGATGACCATTCTCTACCGCTAGATCGAGGCATTTGCTTTTTTCATCTTCCTCAATATCCTTCCCCGACTTTATCAGATCTTCTACAAGCCTCATACCATCCTCTACCAGGCAAGACAAGCCAAATCTGCATACAATTCGCAGGGGGGTATTGACAAGATTGGAGCTTTTGCGGAGCGACGGATTCAACTGCCGATACAGATCTGCCCAAATGCGGACTCGCTTATTGTCTTTAAGAAACCGCAGGACGCGGTTTCGGGCCGCCTTATGAGACTTTGTCTGAAGGAAGTGCTCATGCCAATGAAGGGTTGCGTATGTCAACATCCCATATTCGTTATCCATCTGAAAGAGGTACTGAGAGTTGTTGTTGTTCATTGATATCAAGGCCCGCTCTCCAACGTGGTGCAGGTAATGGAAACACTCATAGAGAATGCAGCAGTCCTCGTCTCTATTCCCTTTTTCAGGACGACCCCCTTGGGAGGGGCTGAGACTGGGTTTCTTCGTGAGAAGAAAGTCCCTAAAGGTAGCATGGATGAACCTAACACGATTACTCTCAACCTTAACGAGAGGTGCCATACAATCGTGCAGGTCTCCAAGAATATCTTTCCTCAGCATGTCGTGAATTTCGGATACCCAATCACGCTCACCACCGTCTTGTTCTTGTGCTTCCTCAAAAACCTCACTTAAGGCAACGGCTGCTGCCAACTCAGTTGGCCTCATGTATCGAGTGGCGTACGTGATCCACCGCAACGCAAGCAGTACCCAGTGGCGACAGTCGTTCTTTATGGTACGGATAACCTCATGATAACAGTCTGTAAGAGAGCGTGGGGGTTTCTCCAATTGCTGTTTTATCAGCTTCCTTGTGCAACCTTTGGTCGTCCACTGTAAAAGGATGATGTCGATCTTGACAAGCAGGTAAGGAGAGCTGGGCGGGTATTTCCTCGCCTAGGTCAATGCTGACTCGGCAAGGCCATCCCAAGATAGGTTCTCTTGAACGAGGTCCTGGATTCTGGACCGAATATGTTGTTCTTTCAATGACTTTATTTCCTGGCTTGCGTTATCGAGAGCAATACAGCGGCGCTGCGACGTCTGGCTTCCTGCTCCGGAAGCGGCTGGGTGGTTGTCATTCAGCTGCGTGTATAGGAGTTTGAACTGGCCATTTCCAGACTTGACAAGCTCTTCCATCCGCAGTAACGTATCTTCAGAAGATGGAACGCAATGATCGATGTAACATATGAGGCAATAGACACACCCCCCTTTCTCTATGATGCTCATCACCATCGACCGAAAAAGAATCCAGAGACATTCTGTGGTGAAGCATTCTTGACTGGTCCAAAACCTGGCAGCCGCTGAAATCTCGGAGAAGAGATGAGGTTGGAAAGAGACAAGCTGGCGGCAAAGCGAAAGATAGAGACCAAAAGGGCTTCGAGCTCGAGGGTGGCTTCTGCTGAATTTAAAACTGAGTGTGATGGCATTTTCCATCTCTTCACCCTCTAACAAGCCGCCAAGTACCCATGACGAGAAAGCTGTTGTGCCCGATCCTGATAATCCACTAATACTGAGGATTCTCACATCGGAACCACTCTTCCAATTTGCTAAAGTGGGACGGCTGAGTGGATAGTCCAGCATATCTGCTGTTGAATAGGCAGGGCGTAGTTGGTGAGTTTGCGAGTCTAAGATGGACAATGTGTGAATGAACATGCGCAGCGGCAAATTTTGAGCTATAATTAAGTTAGTGGGAGGTTAAAGCAGATTACCAACAGGAGCGACGAACTGGTTCTCGTGGCTAGTAACTGTTTAACTACGCCGTCAGTGCTGGCTTTCCCTTCGTTAAAGCGCCATAATTCCTCGTGCCGCTCCTCGCAACTGGTGTCTTGCTTGCCCATCTTTGAGCATTTCGCACTGATCTTTCCGCTTATTAGCAAGTGGCGTCATGTTGATTGACTCAAATGCATAATTACATACTAGGGGAAGTTCCAGCCCTTCGTAGAAATTGGAAACTTCAATTCTGCAGGGCACCGTTTTGAAACCCCCGCTCACATATTCGAACTCTTTTATCAGTTGTGGCGCAAACCTGAGGGGATGCGTTGAGACTAGTGGGAGCGCTAAAAGTAGACGCAAGTAGAGATGCTCCCACGTAAGGTCACCAGTCGCTCTATGAGGCACGCCGAAGAAAAGCTGATGTTCAAATAGCCGTCAGGCATTATAGAGTACCTTGTCTGCGTGGCAGTTGGACTCACTGCTGCGGAAATGTGTAGTGCGATTTCTCGATAGCGCGGTTCCTCTACTGCGGATATGAGAACCTGGGAAGTGTAGTCAGCGGCGGATCTGGTCTGATGAATAATACATTTTATTCACCTGTTTGACAACAAAGCCTCCAAGGCCATGGGCCAGGAATACTATTGGTAAGGGCTATAAGATGTTATCAAAATAACCCGTCTGAAGAGACTCATTTGACATTTGACATTTGACATTTGACTTGCTTTTATTTTGTACCTGGTCTTCCATAGCTGCTCAAGAAGGGCACGCGACCTTTGATGAAGGCGCCACTCAACACCAGAGGCATCCAGGAAGGAGAATTCATCAATTACAGCATGGGGAAATAATTGAGAGAAGAAAGCAACGGGGCTTCCATCGAACTCTTTCGGTGAAATGGCGAGCCCGTTGACGAATACTAGACTGTATGATTTTGATTCCCGTCAGTCAGCTTTCATTAATTAGATTCCGGCGCAATAACTGAACTCACTGGATAGGTTGGTCCATGATGAATACTCAATCCTTGACTGACCAAAGATGAGCAGGTTCGGTAATGTCGAGAAGTGGTATATGCTTAATGTAAGTCTCAGGAAGGGCTAGCACAGCACGCAAGGTTGAGAGTCGGATGTGGGTTCCCCCCAGTGCCTAATTATACCTTGAAATTCACTAGAATACGATTGCTACTTGCCTAATTGCCGGTGGTGCCTCCGAGATAAATAAGCAATAACCGTGCAGGTTCCATTCGTTTTATTTGCTGTCTGCAGCTGAAGCAGCGCTGTCATGCAGCAACGATACTACCATATATTTCGACTGAACAAGTGGTCCGAAACGGCCCCCAATGCAACAATGCCGGTCCATAACAAGTGATTTCCCTATTTGGTAAACTTGAAGTACATAAGAAATGGCTAGCTTGGTCGCTATCAGTGATCACTCTGAGCGCCGGGCCTGGTCGGCTCAGCATCATCCACGAGCATAGCCACCATCACGTCCCCTACTTTTCTGAGATTAAGTCTATCCATCCTGTCGAGTTTGTGCAGCTTTGGATCCAATGAGTTGATCGTTGCGTAGCCTGCTTCGGGAAATTCGCGGGGATTGATTCCGACAGGGTCGATCGGGTCCTTTCTCTCCAGGCCGAATAGGGTTTTGATTTCCCCGACGAAGTCGACATCTGTCTTCACTTTGACAGCAAATGAAAACGGCACCTGTTGGGGGCGACGGAGAAGCACAGCCGTTCTCATGAAATTTGGAATGCCTTCAGATTTGTGTTCATTCTCCTCCAGTGTCCAAATCACTGTGTTGGCCTCACCAGTGAAGCCACGCCGCATATTTCGCCTTTCTCCGGTCACTGCGGTATAATATGTCTGGTTCTTGGTTTCTTCCGTCTCCCACTGTATCCCCATTTGTGCCCCTGCAGCATCAATTCCCACGTTTGCACCAGCATTGACGCCCCATCTCATATTCCGCTTTCTTTCCGTCTTGTTGAGTGCAGATCTCTCTTTGGGGGCGATGGCATGAACGACGGGATCGCGAGCCGTCAATCCTTCAGAATCCTCGAACTGAAATACCACGGTGGCCTTCTTGAATCTACGGCCGCCTTTGGCAAGGAATCGAAGTTCAAACACAAGGATGGTTGCGTAATCGGGGGTCTTAGAGAATGTACCGTGGGTGATCCCTACAATGTCAACTTGAGTAGTAAGGCTGTTGCCTCTGTCTACTAGGTTAGGGCGGAATTTCTGTCCTTCGCTGTTACGGGTACGAAACTCTCCATCTTCAATGGGTTCTTCGTATAAGGTGACAATGAGTGGCTCGTTCTCCATGATTATCGCCGGTGGTTAATCTCGAGACGAAGCAAACCACGTTGACTCTAAATGGGAAAAGGCGTCACAGTTCACACTAAGAGGGGTTCCGTATTGGTATATTCTTATTACACCAAAAAAAGGGAAGATCTTCTGTCAAGCAGAGATTTTCCTGTATCTACTTGTATAGATATAGTCGTAGTCTGTGTAGTCTGTGCTCAGTATCCCTGCCCCAGACCAAGGCTAGTCCGGACAAGAACCGTGACAAAAAGGGAGGTATCGATCAATCTGTATTAAGATTCGGTATGTATGTAATAGACTTTGAGAAGCTGTTGCAAAGGTTAACTATGCGATGATGAATACAAACCTATCGTTAGCCTTCATGACAGTGAGTCGGAATCCAGCACGGATAGGATAAATTACCAGGTTCCTCTTCTACCGATCTCCACGCTTGCCGTCTCCAAAATGATACCTAATTATATTTATTGATTTACTCATAGTACAATACGCAAATGGGCCTGGCTGAACCGAGAGGGTGCATGCTTCACACCATCTCGTATGCATGAAGTCGGTCATATCCGAAAACATGCAGCATACAGGTGTGGTCTATTTCCCCCATCCGTTGGCATGCCTGTCAATGGAATAACTACCGCCTTTAACATACGTTTTCAATTACAAGGCTCTGTGAACAATTCCTGCGCCGCTTTCTTTGGCAGCTGTACTCACAGTCAGTGATCGGAAACTTCCATATCAGTCATCGCATTACAGCGGATTGCACACAATCTCATCAAGCTCTCACCTTGCAGATCCACATACCGCCTCTAAAATGACCGAAAGTAAGAAACAGAAGGAAGATAAAGACAAGAGTCAGGATGGCCCAAAGGCCAACCGAAGAGGCAAGACGGCCAGGCATCCACCGAGTCGGCAGCTGCCAAATAGAAGACGGAACGATCAAAAGGAAGAGGACCAACTTCTGAAGCTCCTGGAGAGTGCACTGAAAGCATTTCCGAAGTCTTGTTCTGATACTTGCAACCCACACAAATATGAGGTTATGTATGAAGGTCCTGAGGGCGCCGAGGGTTTGAAACTCGAACTGGAAGATTTTGAAGAAAAGTACCCCCACAGCCTCAAGTCAGTGGAACGGGCTCCAGGAACGTCGACGCTTCTACACATAATGGTGAATGCGTGGTCCAAGGACCCCTGGTCCTCGAAGCAGAGGCGCTTTTTGGACTGGATGCTGCAACACCAGAATTTCCGTCTCATGTTGGAAGAACCAAATGAGGAGGGGGCCACTCCCATGCATATTGCTCTCTCTAAGAAGGTGGATGAATTCGTGAACTGTGTTCTTGAAGCGAAGGGCATGAGCAGCATCATCAAAATCTTGAAAAAGGACACTTCGACTGGCAACTGCCTTCACCTCGCCACCAAACATAACTTTCCCCACATCAAGGCCATGATTGGAAAATGCGCGGATGACAGGGATGTTCTGGTTTCTAAGAACAGATCTCACAAGGACACTCCACTACATGTCGCTGTTAAAGAGCTTAGTCTGCCGGTGATCGACCTATCTGGTGAGCCCACTAAACAGCCGCCTATTAACTTGGCTGATGACACGCCTTCTGAAACCGACTCTAGGCGAGGCGACGGAGAATACGAAGAACTCAGATTCGCTAACGCGGACTTTTCCCGTGATCGTGAGGACGACGATTTGAGCTACCATCCAAGCCAACAGGACGCAGATATAGAAGATAGTTTATATGACACAGATTCTGAAGAGGGCGAATCAAAGCAATACAGATCTGAAACACACGAAGAGAAATTGAAGAGATTACGAGAAGTTCTCGCGAACTCGGAAAAGGAAACTGACAGGCCGCGGCCTTCCCCCCCGAGTCATACGCAGAATGAGGGACGACTCGGGCATGTGGATACTTTGGCATTCGCGGCGTTTGCACCACAGGAGTTCATTAAGCTTCCCTCTAATCATAATGTTCGATTACTCATCGAGGCAAATCCTGAAGCACTCGAGATGCTCAACGAAGAGAAACGGACTCCATATCGAGAACGGGAAGAGGCTTTGCTCCGGGATCCCGATGTGCAAAAGGCGATCTCACTATATTTAGAAGAAGAGGAGGAGGCTTCCGATATGGAGTCCCTTCAGGACATGGAATCGCAGCACATAATGGAAGACCGAGAAAAGTGGGCGAGACGCATGATCGTGGTGAAGGACCCCGTCGCTCATTACATTCGGTCGTACTGCTTGCGCCACTCCAAATCACGTGAAGACACCATGACACGACTGTACCAACCGGGCAAGGAATGTCACATTGAGTTCGATCTTGTAGGGATGCCAGAGAGCAGGATTTCTCAAGCTTACTTGGATCAACTGGCCCTGCATCTCAAGTTTGAGACCATCCTGAAATATGTCGCACTGCCTGTCTTGACGGTGGAGCGCCTACCGATGTCCGGAATTAGAGAAAGGTCTGTATTCTTCTCAATTTATCTCGTTGTATCTTTTTTGACGACTGCTAATATACAAATGATCATCCAGTCGCACTTCACAGACGATTGAACAGACTCCTCCTCGAGGCGGCTCTTGCGATCTTGTAGCAGTGTTTGACTGGCTATGGCGTAACGGTGTGCGTGAGATCATCAAAGTAATGGTGGTGGATGATCGAGACCGCCCTCATGCTGACGCGGCAATCGTGGAGGCACTCTATGGATTCAAGGTGGAAGAATGGGATTGGAAGCGAGTAGATCTCTGCAGTGATGTTATCCACGAAAGCGCGCCAACTGTTAAGGAAGTATCCCTCTACTGTTCAGGTAACAATGCTGTGCTAATGGGTTGGGCGAGTGCCGAAGGGCTTGGGAACCGAAAGAAATTTCCTCGGCTTGAAAGAGTTCATGTCTATGTGAGGGATGGATGGGAAGATGAAATCACTCAAAAACGTAACACGGAACGATGCAAGGCGAGTATTGAGAAGTACGGAGGGGTTGGACCGAATGGTGAACCATTGAAAGTGGAAATCGTCGCAGACAAGAATAAAAGCTTCTCATCGAAGGCTTACAACGCCACAGATGGAAGGTATGTCTCGGGTTGTGTCCTTCCCAAGCTTCGTGGCTTCGAAGCAGACACTGACCATATGACATCAGGGATCCTCCGTGGATCGAAAGCATTCAAAACTTCTCCTATTTCTTGAAGGCTGCTTCTGAAAAAGAGGGCAATATTGTGCCCATAAAGATTGCTATCATTGACGATGGAATCGACGCTACGGTTGCCGGCCTCCACTCTAAGATAGTCGGAGGCGCCACGTTTTGCCCCTATCCACATTCTTCTGAGCTCGTGAGCTCATATTTTGTGCCGTCGGGAAAGCACGGGACTCGTATGGCGCAACTAATCTGTAGGCTGTGTCCAGATGTACAGCTTTACATTGCAAGACTCGAGGAACTTCCAACATCTACGGGGAATGGGCGTCGTGTCACGGCGAGATCAGCAGCAAAGGTAAGTATATATACTTTATCTTCGTTAATGTGGAGTACTTGGTCTTGTTTAATTAACGTAAGAACATAATATAGGCTGTCCACTGGGCCATCAACTGCGGTGTCAACATCATTTCAATGAGCTGGACAATACAGACCACAGCGACCGACAGCACCGACTTGAAAAGCCTTCAACAAGCTATCGAACGTGCCAGCAATACTGAGAACAACATTCTCATGTTCTGCTCCGCAAGTGATCAGGGCGAACATACTCCCCAGAAATGCTTTCCTGGGGACTGGGACCGATGTATTCGCATTGGCGGCGCCACTTTCGCCGGCGACAAATTAACTTGGGTCGATGAAAAAGTTGACTCTTGGTTCCCTGGTCGAGACGTCCCCTTCCCATCCGGCGACGGGAAAACGGTGGCCTACGAATCCGGAAGCTCGGTGGCTACCGCGGCTGCCACCGGACTAGCAGGGGTCTTGCTCTATGCTGTTCGACTCGTACACGGCAACAAAACTAAAATATTTCAGGGCAGAGACGAACTGCGGAACGCATTCGAGAAGATGTCAACCGGGTCAGACAAGAAATTCCCAAGGTGCAATGAGATTCTAGGTGGGTTGTTCAAGGAAAAGTTCTGGAAAGAGAAGCAACGACAGATGCCAAACGCCGACAGAGGGAACAGGAGCTTGAGTATTGAAACGCTGTCTTGGGATAAGATCTCCCAGGGTGCACTCAGGGAACTCATTGAACACATTCAGGTATGTACACCCCGAGACATAACGGTCTTTTCGCATGTTCTAACACGGAACCGCACCGCTAGGGTAAGTAATTATGGGTGGACCAGAGCTATAGAATGTTATGAGAGGAACGCCAGGTCATTTGAGTTGACGATTTTGATATGGGTTTTGCGACTGGGTTCATGTATGGTACTGAAGTTTGACGAGATTGAGGTACTTGTGTAGACTTTGTCAGCAATCAGACTGATACAAGACCCTTTTCCCCTGAGCGCGTGCAACTCGAGCGGCGAATTCGATCTTGCTTATCTATCCGAAGCTCAGCATAATTTTTCATCAGTATTCTTGCCAAGCATCAGGTCCAACTTACAGTAAAAGCATTACCGAGATGAGGCATCCCATTCGCGTACGGGATACGCCGTAGTTCTGAAAAACTAGGAATATCTTTCCTTGCCCAGCCCATCATTATCGTCGTCAACGCCATCAGGGCATTAGCTTCGAAGAGAGCTGTAATGTGAATTGTATTATGAGTAATGGCATTATTCTATTATCCGTAGTATTACTACTTTATGGCCGGGTTGGGTTAACGCATGGCTGAACAACACCCTAAAGATTCTGGGGAACGCCGATGTAGCGGAACACGTGGAATACTCCACCCGATGCTGCCGATTCGCTGACATCCGCCGTCGTATAGGGGATTTCGGACAGAAGCTTAAATCGACGTGCTCCGTAAACAAGGCTGGGTGAAAAGTGTAGTGAGACCAGTGCGTTGTGCATTTATCTTGTGTGACTCTGGGCGATTGTCCCGCCGTTACATGTTCAACACGTAGTTCAGGAGCTCAGTTTGTAGGGCGATCATTATCCTATTGCAGTGAATCTCTAGACCAGTAGGCACGATCCTCTCATTTTCAGTCTATGAAGGTTACCCTCAAGGCGCTGTCGTATGTAGCCACGTGACTTGGTCAGAAAGATGCTTACATCTGAAAAATGGTCACAACCACGCTCATTGAGTTGTGCAGGGCACTAATGGTGTCTGCAATGCACTTCCAATTCCGCTCATGCAAATTCCCGCCTCTTACAAACTCTTTCTGCCCCGATCCCAAGTCGTCATTATAGTAGACTCTCGTACTTATCCAAACCACTGCCTTGGGGTTTCTGCTGCTGCTGTTGCGGTTGACTTGGCGCCATTGCATTTATACTACTGCCCATCATGCTGTTCATGCTATTCATGCTCCTGTTCCCGTTCCCCATGCCCGAGTTCATCATACTATTCATGCTGCCAGGTGGTGGTGATAGAGCGCCAAAGCCCGAGGGGGACGGTTGTCCGAACGAATTCAACGTTTGCCGTTGAACGCCTCCGGGTGGTGGCGCCAAGCTAAATCCAGACGATGTGTTCGACCCAGCTGACGGCGGCGGAGCAAGCGAAAAGGATGTGGTTTGATTCATGGAGGGCCGCTGTTGCCCCATGTTGAAGTTTGCCATACTAGATGCCATCGTATTCACCGGTGAACTTACAGATGACGCAGGATTTGACGCGTTCGAGGCCCAAGGATTTGCCGTAGTAACAGTGGTAGAAGACCAGTTAATTCCGCTTGACGATGGCTGTGTTATGAAACTGGTCTGTGTAGGCTGTGGCACCGGCTGCAGTGGCTGTGAGAATTGAGTGCTCTGGGGCGTGAGGGTACCGAAAGCAGCCAAATCAGGTGTTACGGTCCGGAACGAAGGCTGCGAGCTTGGGGGCTTGAACTGGCTGTTGGCGGCAGGGGTGGGGGTAGACCAGGAGAACTGGACGGGGGGCGATTTCACCGTAGGGGAAGTGACGCCAGTGTTTGGTACTGCATCCAAACCTGCACCCGTCGAGCTACTCGAATTCTGAGGTGCTTTGCCTTTGACTAGCCTCTCGAAATCATCTGACGTCGATCCGTTCGTCGCATCAAACGTGGTCCCCGTCATACCTCCAAAACCTAAGAAATCGTCGTTTTGTACGGGTGTGGCCGTCCCGTTTGTTACAGCTAACTCTTGTAGCTTCTTTGTTTGTTCGTCTTCTACCCGCCGCGATAGTGACTTAATAAGCCCCATAAAACTCTGGAATTGCTTGAGATCAAGTAGAGGCCCAAGACTCATGTTCCAAAGAATGGGCAATATTTCGATAGCGACGAAATCGGCGTCGGCGTGATCCCCAACGACACGTAAGACATCAAGAGCTGCCATCATAACGGCGGGCTCTTTCGTTTTTATAGCCTTGATTAGAGGAACGATCTTCTCCTGCATAGTATATTTATCGAGAGCACTTGACGAAGAAGTGTTCTTCTTCTTATCAGCTGCCAAGCCATCCAGTCCATCGTCACCCGAATTACTCTCGTTAGAACCACCGCAAAGTATGACGAATGCGCGGCAACCCCGCACTTTGATAGCCAAACTATTGGTTCTACTGAAAACGGTCGTGATAACTGGGAAGAGCTCATTTTTTATGGTGCTAAAGTCGAGAACTGGAAGTATAATTGGCAGACTCCTTAACGCAGCATCGACTAGAGAGGGTGTAGGCGATTCTATTGCAGCAAGCAATATTGGGAGTACATCTATAAGCATAGTTAGCTAGCTTTCTGACGGTGTCGTGGAGCTGTTCGGTCCCGATGCAGGCGGATAGGGGCACCCTAGGATGTGCCATCACCAAGACAACATGAGGCGGAAAGGTTCCGCTTCAAGGGACAAACACATACCATCCTTGAACTCCTTTCCTGAGCTATTCTCGGCCATAAGTTTGGTGTTCTCCAAAATAACCATCAGACCAGCATCCCGGGCTGTATCCTTTTCCTGAGTCGGCTTCGCGTTTTCGATGAAGATCTGCTTGAGCTTGGGTCGAACCTTTTCGCCAAAAGCCCGCCTTGACGACGGCAATAAACTCATGATCTTGAATACGTTGTGAAGAATGAGAGACAACAACTCTTTATCCTTCAACTCTTCTAACAAGGCTGGAAGAACCTTCTTCTCCATCACGGCCTTCGGGAATGAGGGAAGAACCTTGTTCAATCCTCTCATAAATGAGGCCTTCTCACCAGGAGTCTTGGCCGGAAACGCGTCGAGAAAACGGATAGTGGAAACAAGGATGTTGTCGAAGTATTGGCTCTCCTGAAACTCACGCGCAGTCATACGCTGTGCCGGCCGCCTGGTGATCAACCGTGGCAGGACATGGCTTGAGAGATCCCTTGGCAACGGACGTTTCGACAAGAAATCATTTCCCGCTGAAGGGACAGTAGAAGAAGATGTGAATATGCGTTTGTATGCAGAGATGCTCCCGCTTGTTTCTATAGGAGAGCGGTGAGGGGAATTGTATAAAGCAATGCACAGAAGGCCGAGAGAAAACATATCGGCTGATGTGGTGAGGTTATTGTCGAGAACAAAGTCGGGTGAGGTGTAGTCTAAGTTGAGCTGTACATATCGCGGTAATCGGGGATCGAGATTTAGAACCTCGGAAAGGCTGATAGGCTGGATAGAGGTAGGCTTGGACGAGTTTTCAGGAGGGCTAGAGAATGCGAGGCCGCTAATCTTCCAATCCGACTGTATGTGGCATTAACATCCAGACATTAAGTGACATTTATTCCTCATGCACAGGATAATGGCTGGCGAAAGGTAGAACGCAACAACTCACCTTTGCGTTGATCAAGACGCAATCCGGAGTCAGGTTCCCATGAACGAGTCCGGCGTTCTCATGAAGAAACTCCAAGGCTTTGCTCACTTGGAGTAGACCTTTCTGTATCTCGAGCTCGTCGATCTCGATCTCGCGCCTCCGTCTGTTCCCATCAGAGTCTTCTGTGACATATCGACTCGACCGACCGCCAATACCACCGCCCCTTTCTTGATCATCCTTCTCTTGTAATAAGCTGGACAGGGATGTGGTGATCGGCTCCGTTACGAATTGAAGCCTGCCTCCCCTCGTCTCCTCCAGCGGTTCGACAAGTTCGAGGACATTTGGATGACGCAATCGTGCTAATGATGATGCCTCCTTTTTTAAACGTTCGACTACCTGCTCCACGAGTTAGATACGGCCATATCCAACTGTATTTACATGAAGATCGTAGCTATTCAGCAAGGGAGAGAACCGACCTCTTCCACCGATCTTTTGAAGGACGTAGGATCCGATCTGATTGATCCGCCCCCTAATTACATAGCCCTTAGTATACCGGCCGAAGTCTTGTATGTAGCGGGTGAATCGAGGCGTCGTAGAGTCTTACCTTCCGAGCTCAGGGATTTCTTATCAAAAACAAAGACCGAATAGGGTTTCTGAGTCGATTTCTTCTTGGCATCGTAAATGTTCCATGCGCCAGCGGTCGAGGAGATAGCCTGGGAAATGGAATAGTTGGAATTGATATTAGATGTGAAACCTTTTAGCGAGGAGAACATGTTGGGCGACAGGATGTTCGGCGATTGACGGCGACCCTCATATCGTTGTGCCGCGCGGTATCGAAGTTGGGAGAGACATGCGTCGGTCGGGGATGCTTCCGGATGGACCGTATCCCTAATTTACTGCCGAATAGGTCCAAGTTTCGATTTAGGGGTAAATTGGAATTGTATTTGACTCAGTGGGTAACTATACGGGCGTTTTCAAGTGTACAGATGTATGTACATTCAAATACCATTTGTTATCTGATCGTAACAATAATTATTCGAATCAGGGCCGCTTTCCTCAGCCTCTCGCATATGTATGCCAAGACTCATCAATGTACTTACTTACATAAGCAGAATCATAGAGTAATCAGGGGTCCACACTTAGGCCACTTTTAGCCTGAACCTTAAAACTTCCCACAGTATATGCGGTAAACCATGTCTTTAAGCATAAATTTGAGTTCATAGATCGTCCTAAATCGAAGGATATTGGTATTACCTAGGTTAGGTAATTGTGCGTCTGTACTATGTAGATCTGAAAGATACTATTGAGGATAGCCTTCATATAAGAAAGCGAAGCACAGAAGACCATTAGCGCTGTTAGCAATCGAACCCAACTCCACGCTTATAACTAACCTCTCTACTAGTAGACTGTTACACCTTCATTAGTATGCAATGTTAACAATATGACGCGTCACCGCATTAGGATTGCTATAGCGTTGCCTCACTAGCTCGGCAATCAAAGGAGTTACATACCTAGATTTTTGACTGATAGCCAGCTCTACAGCATAGTTGTCAGTTTCATGTACTTCGCTCCCTTATTGGTGCTCCTTTTTAACTACAATAAGGTACTACTACCATTCCCGGGACTATATTACGGCGGCCGGCCAACGACCGAAATGCTACCATACGTGATATTCCACAGCATATATACGAAGGGTTCTGCCATGCCATAACCACTACTCGGGATCAGCAGGAGCAAAGGCATATCCGCATTCTTCTGAGCCTTTCTTAACACGGAATTAACGCCATTTTCATATTCGAATCCCGCAGTCGATGGAAAGTATCTGCAGACAAGCCACGCTGAAACAACTCAAGGTTTGCAAGGTTCAAAGCAGAGCTTCCCCTCTCATTGGTACGTTTCTACCCGGTTAGGGTCGATTACACTTATCTGCCTCTCTGCCTCCCTGCCTCTATGAAATGAAATGTTTAACCGTGTGCTGTATAAAGAGCCTAAAGCTGATCTGAGTGTTGATTCTCATTATATGTAAAAGCTCGGTAGTAAGTGGCCTAAAATCTCTGTTGGTGCATTAGGCTTAGAGGGTAGGTTCAAGTTTTGCATGCGTATTATGGATAGGCTATCCTGCATAGCTACAACCAGGGCTCGGCCCATGTGGTAATATATGCGTTCTCCGATTGAATCCACACCGATCGATTGATGACACTGGAACACACCGTAACGTCTGCAAGCTGGTGAAAAGCAATAGCCTATACGAAAAGGTGAATCAGAACCGATACCTACCGTAGCTAACCGTCTCATGCCCTCCGAGGTCGGCAACCCGGCATGCACGGGGATAGTTCCAACGCGGAATGATAGGTCAGGCTCGACCAATTATTGTGGGGTTAGGCCGAGCTGGACCCTGGGAATTTGGGACATATCGCTTTCTCGGACAATTCTGCATTACCTGTAATTAGACAGTGGATTGCTGATACTCTTGTTCGCGTGACCCTCCCTCTCTGCCTTTGGTGATTTCCTTTCTCAATTTTGCCAATTGATCCAATCCTGGCTCCTCTCATATAGACTAATTAGAGGAAGTAGACAGGACATTCTACGTTCTTGTATATATCAATTCGTGCTCTGCAGACCGCCAATATGCTTCGCCAGCTTGTCCCGCGGAGCGGGAGAGCTTTTAGAGCGACGACCCGTTCTTCCCAGGTCCTTCCTGCCTTCCAAGCGGCCAGATGGTACAGCCTAAAACCCGAAGTCGCTTCTATCGCCAAACCCCTCGATGTAGACCCTTCGAAGCTCGTCATCAACAAGACATCAGATCCGAAACCCTTGAATGACCCCAGCACGTTGGTCTTTGGTCGGACTTTCACAGGTAAGACATGACCCTTAGCTTGCTTGGGGCCTCACGACTTACTTTGGGGTTATGTCACGATTTTACTGTGGCCTGTTCACTCTGCACAACATGAGAGAGTGAAATCATAAACTAACCACTGTAATGCAGACCATATGTTAACCATAGAATGGACGCAAACGGACGGCTGGCGAGCGCCCTCCGTCGTGCCCTACCAGAATCTTTCTCTCGACCCGGCGACATGCGTCTTCCACTACGGCTTCGAGTGTTTCGAAGGAATGAAGGCCTACAGAGACACAAAGGGACAAGTGCGGCTGTTCCGGCCCGACAAGAACATGGAGCGCTTCAACAAGTCCGCGGCACGCATCGCGCTGCCTACTTTCTCTTCCACCGCACTCATTGAGCTGATCGCGCGTCTCGTTAAGCTCGAAGAGCGCTTCATTCCCAAAGAGCGTGGATACTCGCTATACCTGCGCCCGACCCTAATCGGCACGCAAAAGACCCTCGGCGTCGGTCCACCGGGTTCTGCCCTCCTCTTTGTCATCGCTTCCCCTGTAGGACCTTATTACCCCACAGGCTTCAAAGCCGTCTCGCTTGAGGCGACAGATTATGCTGTTCGCGCCTGGCCAGGTGGTGTAGGCGATAAGAAGCTCGGCGCGAACTACGCGCCCTGTGTCCTCCCCCAACTCGAGGCTGCCAGCCGCGGCTTCCAGCAGAACCTCTGGCTTTTCGGCCCCGAGCAATACGTCACTGAGGTCGGCACTATGAACTTGTTCATCGCCATTAAGAACAAGGAGACTGGTCAGAAAGAATTGATCACTGCTCCTCTGGACGGCACCATCCTAGAAGGCGTAACCCGCGATTCCATCCTGTCGCTTGCGCGCGAGAAGCTCGCGCCCGAGGGCTGGATGATTTCTGAGCGCAAGATCACCATGCCCGAGCTTGCCGAGGCTTCTGAGGAGGGCCGCTTGATCGAGGTCTTCGGCGCGGGAACAGCCGCCATTGTCAGCCCTGTCCGCAAGATTAGCTGGAAGGGCAAGCTTGTGGACTGTGGATTGAACGAGCACGAGGAGTCTGGCGAGATCGCTCTCCGCATGAAGAGCTGGATGGAGGCCAGACAGTATGGTGATGAGGAGCATGAGTGGAGCTATGTCTGCTAAATAATTTGACATGAGAGGGAACAAGGAATTATGGGAAAGAGAGGGATCTCAAAAGATAGGACATCATCCCAGTGCGCTTGATTGATTTTACAAAGGCAAAGACACACTACCTGTCGCATATTACAGGAAGCCGCACAGTTTCCAAGCACTTATTCATCTACTGGAGCAAGAGCAGGAGCAGGAGTAAGAAAACCGTCGATTTAAGCGAAAAAACGGAAGTTGCCACATCTACACAGTAGCATCTTGCTTGTTGAATTGAGATTTTACACTTTGCATTGCACTTCCCTTTATACACCAATAGACACGCATACAGTCCAGGGGTTAGACGATACAGCGCAATTTTGTTGTTGTATATACCTCAATCAAGTCACGGGCGTTCACATTGACATCATTTCCAAAACCATATGCTCGTAAATGATACGTGGAAATAAGTAAATGTGAAATTGTTTTGCCAACAAAAGAAAACCAGAACGGTCTCTACAGACTACGCCTGATCCTACATATTATGCATCAGCTTTGTTTCCTCCCGTATTACATGCATTTCTTCATTCTAAAACCTGAGAGACCGATCTCCAAATTTTTGTGCTGCGTAGCGAGAACCAACCCAATATCCCTACACCTCATTCCAGTCCAGTTCAGTCAGATCCAGCCGGCCCCATGTCACAAAGTATCTAGGCAGGTGGGCAAAACTTCATAGCAATGATGAGAACGATGACCGATGTTTTTTATCTAAAAACAAGGTATTCCATGTACAAGTTCCGTTTGTTTGAGGGGCCGGCCAGAGCAGAGTTTATGTGCCTTATTTGTTTTTTCTCTTTCTTCTTTGAGTACATTTGTCTGACGGATGGAAATCTAGTAGTTTAGTTGATGGTATGGTAGAAAAAGGGAGAAATGAAACAATGCCGGGTAATTTGATTCCGGAAGGCCACAAATCATGATATGACTCAGCCAATGATTGGGTTGAGTTAATTGTACATGATTTTCTTCCCCCATCTACTTTCTCTGAGGATCCTCAAGAATACCCTCAGCTTCTAACCTCCGTCGTGCCTCTTCGAGAGCCCAGGTTTGTATCCTATGGGAAGAGTCAGTCATAAGTGTACGTAATTTACATCAATATGGAAGGCGAGAAGAGGTGTGATAGTTAAGGGGTAGCTCATCTTGTTATAGAGAACACCAAGACTCCTCTAAACAGCAGCTGAAGGACTTCGCCACCAAAGCAATCCTTCGGGGCCAAGATCTCCAATTAGATGTTTATGCTGCGAGACACCGTGTCCATTTGCCCCCGATCCGGGCATCCAACTCGCGGCTTCCAAGAAGTCGTATCACGAAACCACCCCTTTTCACCCTTTCTTCCAACTCAAAAAATAATTAATTAGAAAACAGACTTACGAAGTATCAGGCTTGAAACCATAAGCAACACCAGCCAAAAGCAGCGAACCGCAAAATCCGTAGAAGAAGGGGTTCTCCCAACCTTCCTTCTGGTACTTCTCGCCGGGCTTGACACCGAAGAGCCAGCCAGTAGGGGGGTCGTACTGGGGACCGTGGGCGCCGGACGTGCGGGCGCTGGCGGTGAACTGTCGGGCAGCTGGTATGCTGGGAGTGGCGGATTGTTGTTGTAGGGCGGCGCGCGTCGCTCGGACGGCGGCGGCAGTGGGGCGGACGGCAGACATCGTGTTTTGTTTTTTATGCGCCTTATTGAAAGGTTCTGACTAAAATGTCGTTTGAGATGGACGGGAGATGTCTGTTCCGAGATATCGAGGTAGGTAAATCAAGGTGATGTTTATCTGCGTAGGACTTTGGTTTGTAGGCAATAGATGTAGTTTCATGAAGGTTCGATCGTAGGTCGGGTCTATATTCGTTCTGCTTTTCCTTCGATTTCCGGCTCAACGGAGAAAGGTCTTGTTGCTTGAAGGAAGGAGCTGTTGGTAACTGAGGACACGCCAAGGGAGGAGAGGAAGAGTGGAGAGAGGCGAATAGGTCTGGGATGACGAAGTTGAGGAACCTTTCAATTCCCCCAATTGGCCCAGGTATCGGGTAGAGTTGATGAACAGGTCGAAGAGGAAGTGAGTTAGGTTTGTCGGGTTGTGTCGACTGTACCCAAGCAAGCTGTTTTGTCTGATGGGGAATGTCGGAAGGGAGGACGTTCGTCACATTCGGTGTTGGTAGGTTGGTTTGAGCGACATTCATTTGCTCGAGGTCGGTAAAGGTGGTAGTAGCTTTGTCGTTAAGTGGAGCCCCACACGTGACTCACCTCACTATTGCCTCTAGTCTAACCTAGGTTAGGGAGCTTCTAATGCTTCAGCCCCCCATGCCGGTGCCTTACCGAATCAGGTTAACCGGTTGCTGTTCGCCTTTTGGTCAGATGCTACCTATTTTATCGTCTCTTGCAATTTTTCTTAATTTTTTACCAATTCTTCTTCTGCAATATTTTCTTAACATCTCATGTTAACAAGGCTTTCTAACCCGATCTAGTCCACCATATCAGCAATTTCACATAGAGGAGCCAAGTGTGAAATAGCAGTTGTCCAATGTAAGTTGTAACTTGTACTTGCGACTATCGCTCTCTTAAGAGCTCCTGTTCCCAGGCTATTGCCTTCTCACCCACTCACGCAAGAATGAGATGATGACAAAACCTTATCAACTGAATTCTTCATGTTGATTTATCCAATTTATCAAGCTCAACAGTCTGATCTTTCTTCATGCCTCCCCTTCATCTGTATTTCCCGCCCTTCTCGAGTGTATATGCTTATCTTGGTTGCTTACAATTGCTCAGATACCGCAACAGTTCTACATTTCTGCCCCGAATTAGCATGACACATAGTGCGGATATACAATCTTGTCTAGGGAAGGATCTGGTCAATCGATTAAATGAGTAGTCTCATGCTAAATAGACATATTCTTACTTCATTCTACGAGTCATCACAAGTGATAGTACGACATTTATGAAATCATACCCCAAATACCTCCAACTTGGAAGAGGCGGGTAATGCCCATATTCCATAATCATCACCACTTATCGCAGGAAACCATTCTCGACCAGAGTAGCCAGGCAATTAGATTATAGAGCAGGTATTGAAAGCTAGCTGATGCCTGCTTTGATATTCGGCACATGGCGTATTTACAACATGCGTGGAACAATACCTAAACCAAGACCATCACTGATGAGTCTATACAAACAAACTCAAAGTGTTCCGGAATCTTTTATGCTTAGCCTGATCCTTGCTAAAAGTAGCCCCCCTGTAAAGTCCTGTACTGTACTGTTGCCACCAACCGATTCGCTTGTTATATGGCTTCCAACTGCCTGTCCATACGCCCCTGAGTTCAAGGCCCATACGCTCAATGGGAACCAGGCGAGAAAACATGCCTCCCAGGAAACGCCTACGTGGAGACTCTATTTGGGGGTAAGAGAGGAAAACGCAATAAAACGTAGTATAAATGCTTGCTGTAAGCCGAGAGTCCACGTGTCGCGTTGCCTTGGCCACTTTTTCTTTATCGTGACTTGTTTCCAACAACCCTTTAAACACGTTGACCCATACATGAGACGGAAACTATTCAAGGCGCGCTGGAAGACCTACGGTAGTTTGTATGGCTTAGACGAATGCGTTTGTTGGATGTGTAGGTAGCAGATGAGCTCGTCTAAAGCTCTTCGTCTTCGGTAACTTGCACAGTCCGAACCGGCTCAGTCTTTTGATGCTCAGCTGTAGCCCTACCTAACACATCACCCAGCGCTCTGGGAAAGTTGGCGGAGCGGTCTTCTACAGGGCCGTCAGAATCAGCCCGTTGCTTCTTCATCGGACTTCCAACGGTAGATTCATTGAACGCCTGGGCTAGGAGGTTGGAGACTGAATTATCAACAGGCTGCTCAGCTTTTGCCGCCGTCTCCGTAGGCGTCGAGTCACCTGCATTAGGACCAGCGCTCGGTGATTTTCGATTGTTCGCTGCTGCAGATTCGGGTTCTGCAGAGTGTTGACGCTTGAGCTACAAAGCGGATATCAGTATAAACGAGGGTGAAGAATGCAGCTGACCAAGAGGTGTCTTACCCGTATTCTATCAATGCCAGCTTGCAATTCTCCAGTTACCTTAGCATCTTCGGGCTCAAGATGGGTTTTGACGACTTTATCGTCAGTATCATCCATTTTGGCCAAGAGGTCATTCTCATCGTCATCGTCGTCACTGTCCTCGTCCATTGCGCCGCCGACATGACCGTTGCTTTTTCTCCGAGAATTGCGACGCTTAGCTGCTTCCGTCTCCTGGTCTCGAAATGCTGAAAAGCCGACGGTTCCCGTCGATTTTAGTGGTCCTAGCCCCGAAAAGTCTAACGTAGATCGTCGCTTGCCACCAGGTGCTTTCTGTGCTTCTTTAGCGCCCGGGGCTATGCCCATTTTCTGCAGTTGTCCTGAAATCTAGTAAGCACAGAGAACAAGTCACCACTCATTGGAGTAACTTACGTTGACCGCGATAGAAAAAGGTAAACACCGCATAAGGCTTGTCAGGTCCGTCGATACCTGTCACCGTCTGTGTGCTTATGGTCTTGGGGTCAAGAGTCTTGGGCTTAGCGAAACTGGTGGTATGCTCAACATCGGCATCAATAGCGCCGTTCTTTCCGCCCTTGTTGCCGCTATCACTATCATCGTCGTCGTCATGAGCGTCAAATTGTGGCGAATATTCGCCCTTCTTGATCTCCCCAGAAGCAAGAACCCTGAACATGGCTACTTTGATCTGGCCGGTGGCTTCTGGTGGTTCATCGTCGTCTGACAGGGAGTCAGAGTCGTCGTCAGAAATACCCAACGGGACTTGGTCGTCGGAGCGGTATGTCAATGTATCTCGCGTGCGATGAGCCTTCTCCGTGTCATTACCATCCATTGTCGCGGCAGCCGACTTCTGGCGGCGATGGCGCCGTTCAAACTTCTGTCTTCGCTTTTCAACTTTCTCAGCCGCATCGTGACCTTCCAGGTCTAGACCATTCAGCCATCTTTCGAGGCCGACTTCGCGAAACAAAAACTCCCTTTCGGCAAGGCCGCCGCCCTCACTCTCCGGGACCTGCACCCAACGAGAGTTAACCCAAGTCTCCTCACCAGGGCGCAAGAGCGTAGCGACCTCCTCCTTGGCTCGACCGTCGAAATAGATATAAGCAGCGATTGTCTCGTTTTCCGAATTCGTCATTGGTATGTAGGGCGTGACAGTGTTGGCGTGTCTGGAGGGGTCTGAGGTGGACGAGGGCAGCGGACCGGCATATAGAGGTTTGGGATTCGGGTTATCCGGGCTAGGCTTCGGCGTCGTATATGGGATTGGGTGGCCCGGTGTAAGCAACGTAATGGATATGGCAAACTTGGCCGGTTCGTGCTTTGATGTCTCCTGATTCAGTTGCGGCTGCGGGACGGGTATGTAGGTACTAATGCGCGAGAGGCGGGATTGCTTTTGCATGCCATACTCGGGGATGGGCGCCGAGTTGGCATGAATACTAACGGCGATGCCCTTAAAACAGGGCATCGTGGTAGATTAAATAGTAGTCGGGGGTAAAGAAATGGTAGCTGCTAAGAGATTGTCGGGCGCTGGTTCCAAGAAGCCGAACACCAAGGTATTTTATTTTTTCCTATTTTTATTCCGTTTCCAATTTCCCTTGTTCGGATAGCCTACTGCAAATGCTTTGTAGACCACCCAGAAGGCCTACACCGCTGTGCTCAAGAAGAGACAGAATATATGTTCTTCCAACCGATATGGTGAACGAGCGCACAGCTAATGCCTACAAATCTGCGAGCTCTTAGAGCCACGAATGATCTGCACGAACGAACTCGAAGGAATGGAGGGATCGTTGGCAGTCGAGGGTTTTAGTGAGCGAGACAGTTTTGGCTTTGGCCTTATCCTGGAGACTATCGATAAACGAATTGAGGCAGGTGATCGAGATGAATATGTGATCGGTCTCAAGTAGTTTCGTCTTTTCGGGTAGTGAACACCTCCACAGATTACTTCCGAGTACGTAAGTATGAAGCTGAGAACGAGGATAGATACTATAATAGGTATTTACAAAGGCGGTGGACTGGGGGGAAGCCTTTTTCTACGTGCAGACGACGCAAAGTAAGCACATGTGAACTTACTGCAAGGCGGAAATTGGGTTGCTTGAACTTGTACCCGGCCAATAGATACCGTCACTTGGAGAGGCCGAGCGAGGACTGAGTGAGAATCAATGAGTGTATATGCACCGAGTAGTAGAGCGGTCGATCGAGGACAAGGCGGAGTAAGGCAGATGCAACCCGATGCTCGGCAAGACAAATTTCTTGAAGCTGAGGAGAAATCGGCGACTGTAAGTTATGCAGGTGGTAAGGTAGTGCTATGTCTGTCTGGCTGGCACAAATGGCGTTATGCAGGGAGATGTTGATGTTGCAGTGTATTCCTGACTCGGCAACAAGAATGCAAGCTGGGAAGATCGAATGCCAAGTGAGATGCCAAAAGAGTAAAAACGCTGTATCTCTTTAGGACCGGTATTGTGCAGGAGAAAAAAGAGACCGAGTCTGCAGCAGGTGCATTTCACGCTCTCGACTTCCTGTCTGGACACAGTATAGGTAGGACCCCCTTTAGCTGGTAAATAAAATGGCGGGGGAGTTGCAGTTGTCACGTCCGTTGGGGATTGGCTAAGCTGCAAAATACCCACCGCTTGGCAGGCTGAACACGTCAATCGAACCTTGCTAGGTTAGCTCTCTCGAAAGAGGTACCGCTGCAAATTAGGTGTCCTAGAAAATATGTATGTCGAACTAGTAGGCCTAGCTGGATATAATGATGCCGACTCTTTGACAGTAACAATAAAAATGTATTTTGTTATAGTAAGTTTCAACCTAACAATACAACAAAAATGTTACTTAATCACGCCATGTAAAACATAGCCTACGGCCGTGACAAGTCTCATTATCTATCTGCAGGTCCCAACGCGGATTACATAATAGGTGCCCAAGCCACTGGGTTGCGAGTGATATATACAGTTTGCAGGAGGATGTTTTGACACTGTATTTCCTTCGTAGTAACAGTGATTATGGACGACCAAGTATAATGGGAGACACAAGATGACTGCAAGATAAATCATCGCCAAGTATAATGCTATACGACTTACATTATACTAGAGTGGACGCCCAGCCCGATACAACTTGACCAAGGGTCAACAACCCGAGTCTAAACTCCTGCTTCCTGAAATAATTTATATCATTCTTCTCCAGCAGTAAGTGAAAGCCTTTTCCCAGTCACTCTCAGTATTAACTAGGTAGTCTTCTCCGCAAAGGCAGGGGGTATCTATTCTATTCCACCCCATTCCGCTCAACGGTTAGGGCCTTGAGTGACTTCAACCGAGATGTTCTCTATCGCCCCTTGACGATCGTCTCCGTATACTTCCTCCCGTACCACGATCAAAGCTCGTTCCGCCAAAAGCACTCCGGCCAGCAGCAGAAGCAGAACCACCCCTTATATCATCACCATCACCCTCATCATCAGCATCCCCAGCATGATGAAGCGGAAGCTGTCCAGGGGATTCGTCTCCTGAGCCCTCCTCCTCAACCTTGATCTTAGGTTTCTCCTCCTCCTCTGACTCCTCTTCAGTCTTAAAGCCAGGAAGCCCCCTCCTTTCATACTCCTCCTCACGACTCGTATCCGCCCCAAACCCGAACTCTTGTCTCTTTTTCCCCTTTCCCATAATTTCGCCGTCATTCCCCTTCCCGGAAAATAAATGCGCCAAAGTCAGCCACGCCAAACCCGTCGATACCATCTCCGCAACCCAGAAAATACCCGTGCAGACCCAAAAGCTGAGTATACGATGATTATACATCAACCACCTCACGCCCGAAAGCCTCGCCACAAGCGTCAGCGAAGCATCGTAGACCTGCAGCATCTGGCCCGCCTGCACGTCCACGAGGACGGATAAGGGGAGCACGTCCCTGAACTCGACCAATTCGCCCATGGGAATCTCCAACTTCTCTATCTGCGACGTCTTGGGAAAGAGGACATGATACAGCAGGAAGATGATCCGCGAAGCCGTTGATACTAGCGGGTCCTCATAGGGGAGGAGCGCCGGTCTGCGCGACGAGAAGACGATGTTCTCCGGCGTCACATGGGCGTAAGGGTCCATGAGTAGAGACGAAGAAGCGGATGGGAGAGGGAGTAGCAGGGCAGGGTTTAAGGCAGCCGTATTCAATGCATAGAGCGCTATCATGAAATTCCCGCGCTCCAGGTTCGCTGGGGAGCGTGGGAGCGTCAGAGTGATGGATACGTCATAGGCTTGTTCTAACATCACGTTTGGTGAGAGGGATACTACGCCGAAAGGGTTGAGACCGGCACTATAATCAATTCATTAGCACTGTTTTCTTCTTAATATTTTCCATTTCATTTTCATTCACATTGAGATTTTGTTTTATTCATCATGATATTTTGCCCCAAGGTTGTTGGTGGTGTGAAACTCACTTGTACTGCAAATGTATTGGCACAGAAACAAGCTTCTTAGGCACGTAATTGTAGTAGAAGATCGGGTACGCGAGCGCGGCAATACCCAGCAGAGCTAGGGAAACAATTATGAAGAGAACCGTCCCTAGGTATGTCTTTTTCGCCTTTGGCGACGTTGCGATTCGGAACGGCTCTTTCACATATTCCATCATGCTCCCTTTTTTTGTTGCCGATATGTTATTGTTGTCATTATTTCTGTTGACAGAGTTATGGTTTGGCATGTGGTTGTACCAGTTCAGATAGGTTTGGGCAAAGGTCTTGGCAGGTGACGACACGGTATAACTGTTGCTGTTGCCCTGACCACTCCTTGCACTGTACACGTAGTTGCCCCTCCTCCCTTGAGCCGCACTACCCTGGGAATCAGCATCGTCTGAAGTCGATTCATCCATAGACAATGCCCAACCATTGTAAGTCGACCGCATGTCATCTTCGTTCATGATGAGTGATATTTTGCTCTGTACTGATTTAATTTAGTGACGACTAAGAAAATCACACATTCACAAAGAGCCCAGACAACGTTAGAAATAGGATTGATTGACTACTTTGGGTAATATTTACAGAATAATAAACGTGGATCGATGCAATTTCTTATGGGCTCATATTTCTCTTTGTTCTGTTTCCAAACACGTATTTGGAAATACACAACTTGCCTCGGGGCTTTCTCCTATCTTTCTTTCAGAGTTCAGTTTTATTTACAGTACGCACGTTACGTTCTCATTCGCTATACACAACAAGAGCAACAACAACAAGAAATCATTCAGGGCAGAAGTGACAAGAAGTCCTCTCAACTCATATATGCAGTCCATCTCAATGTAAAATGTGGGTATTTGCTCGTATCGTAGTCGCGTCTCAAAGCCCTAGGCCAACTAAAGGCGCCCCAAGGTCCCTCCAGACTCCAGCTTCCAACCAGCTGCTTCAGTTAGCACGGCTGCAAGTAATTGCTGGGAACGAGACCACCCCTTCCAACACCATTACCAGAATGGATCTCAGCCTCCCACCAACCGTCGTCCTGATGGCGAAGGACGGCCAAAATATCGCCCTTCGCAAACCCAAGTTCTTCAGGAATGGCAGCCTGATACATATACAATGCCCGTGCTATAGACAATGTCAGTTTCCAACTAAGCTCATCTTATAACCTGCTGTTATTGGGGGAGATGCTTGACTAACCATAATGTAAAATAGCACGACCCTCAGGAGTGTACTGTCTAGACGGGTCCGCGACGCTTCTGCTCCGCTGTCTGTCCTGCGCAGACGGATCGCGACCCTCGTAGAAACTCATGGCACGAGAGCTGGAGCTCGTGCCAGGACGTCCGCTACTTCCTCTGCTCCTCACAGATCCATAAATGGACCCTTCGCCCCCTAGCCCTACCGGCGCAAGCTGGACGGCCATGGCGGCGCCCCCGCGACTAACGGGGCGGTCGTAATCGTTGCGATATGGTGCGGGCGAAGCCGTTCTCGAATGAACATCCGCCGGGGAGTTCTGCCGATAATAGCCCTGATCCATCGATCCGCGATTAGACGAGACACTTGGCTGTGGCGAGTGTCTTGGCTGGCTGCCGCCATATGGATTGGGCGATGCGGAACGCTGGGCTTGGCGGGTCTCTGGGCGCACGCTAGGCCGAGGCGAGACACTTCGGGGTGGTGCTGGCGAGGCTGCGCGCGGGACTTCGCTGTGTCTAGTGGCTGGGCGTGACGGAGCGGGAGCGTTGTTGTATACCGACGCGGGTCGGCTAGGGGCTGCGGTCTGTCTTGCTTGTCCCGTAAACTTCCTCGATGCTTCCTGCATTGCTTTCGATGTAACAGCAGGGGGGGGTACTCCTAGTCTCTGCACGGGAGTATCATAAGAAGGAGGTGGCGTTCCTCTCAGCCCAGAGCTAGTATCTGCGCTCGCTCGTGGCGCAGGGACTGGCTGCGAGAAGACTGACTTTCGCTCCTGGGTTCGCTCCTGGGGTCTTTCCTGAGGTCTTTCCTGGGCCCGGCTCTGGGCTCTGCTTTGGGCTCTGTTTTGGGCGCGCTCCTGTGCTCTGCTTTGAGCCCGTTCTTGAGCCCGATCTGGGGCAGGCTCTTGGGCTCGTTCTTGTCCTCTGTCAGGAACTGGTGTGGATATACCATGATATCGGTCGGCGGATACACGATTCGTCGACTGCTTATTCTCCACAGCACCTTTCAGCTCGGCCAGAGCAAGCGCAATGGGGTCCTGCTCTTCCTGAGCCGGTGCTTCCTGATCCACTGACTGTTTGCGCTTATCAGTATTCGCAACTGGGAAAACGTTCTGTCCGACGTTCAATGCCAAGCTAGCATCTGCATCAATCGCCTCGGGACTAGCGGTTCTGTCTGTAATCATATTCTGCGTTTGCGTCTCGGATTTGAAGAGTTGTGGGCGACGCGGCGTAGCGGTAGCGATAGTGACAGGAGGAGTAGTAGTAAAAGTAGTACTAGGAGTAGACGTTGAAGCCTGTGATGCCACCGGACCCCATGTATTTCTGTTTTTGCTAATCGTCTGAGGGTCTTTGGTGCTCTTCCTGCGGAACGGACTATGGTTCTGGAAGAAGCCGCTCTTCTTCTTAAATACCCGCTTCTCCGGCTCTGGAGCTGGAGCAGGCTCTTCTACCTTGACGGGGGATACCTTGCTACTGGGAGGTTCTTGACTAGAGAACGACGTCGGGTTCGAGTATTCGCTGTTGTCGTCTGCCGTTGAGATATTAGAGGAGATATTAGAGCTAGTTGCCGAGTTAATTGGTTCATAGCGCGCGGGGGGGTTCGAATTGGCCGTCGTCGCAGGCACAGGATCGGGGCGCGTCAAAGCGCTGGAAGTGGATGCTGGCTTAGGGGCTTCATAACGCGCGGACACACCAGGAGTGATTACTAAAGTTGAATTGGCAAACCTGTGTGTCAACTTGGCAGTGGGCCTAGCACTTTCAATGCGTGCTGGGGCAATAGCTGGAGCAATAGTTGTTTCCGCTGTGTTCGGCTCTTCCTGACGCGCCGGTGGGTATGCGTTTGAACTCGGCGACGGATTTGGTGGCTCAGATGCTGATGCTGCTGGTGCTGGTGGTGGCATGCTTTGGGCTGTGGCGGATTTCGGCCCATCATACCGCGATGCGACATTCATATTCCTTCCCGGGTTCATGCCGTCAGTACGACAAAGCATCGTCATTCCGTCCATAGGGTATGGGTCGTGCGGCACCGCTGAGAACTGAGAAGCATCATATTGCTGCATCGAGTGAATCGCGCGCCGCTCTTGGCTAGGAATTCGGTCTTGAGGAGGTAGGTTCTGAGGATGACGCATCTGCGATGGCGCAGCTTGAGCATACTCGTTATACTGAGACATAGCTTGATGATGGCCACCATGTTGAGGCATGACCTGATGATGTGGATTTTGGGGAGGAATGGCCTGAGGATGACCGTTATGTGAAGGCACAATGTGAGAGCCGCCGTTGTGCGGTGGGATAGCCTGGGGATGTGAATTTTGAGGAAGGATAGGCTGAGGACGGGCGTTTTGAGGAGGTATACTTTGCTCGAGCTGTAAGGGCACCACCGGTTCTTGATGTCCCAGGTCTCGAGCAAGGGCGGAATTCGGATCGTGGTGCGATTCGTACGTCGATGGCTGTGGAGAAGATGTACGGAAAGCCGGGTTGATGCTGCGCGGGAACTGGGCGACAGAGTAGTTGTCCTCTTCTGAAACCTCTGATCTATGGTCGTCCACATCGCCTCGGCAGAAGTTGATGTATTTTGGCGGATCGGGTATCTCTTGGCCTGTGCCCTTCTCGTTGATGAAGTGGATGATATCCTTCTCGACATCCATCTTCTCGAGCGATAATCTGATCTTCTCACAGGATGCATCGTCGCTAACACACACTGTCGAAGCAATGTTCGCAAAAGTCCACAAGCTACTCTTCGTGAAATCCAGTCGCTCTTCTTCCAGGTCTTGGAACTTATCCGCAGCAGCCTTCCATTCGCGGTTCCACCGAGCTGTCGTATCCTCCAGTGCCTTGACTGCGGCTTCGTATTCTGCATTCGAACTGGCAAGGCTGATCTGAGTCTTCTCTAGCTTCGCCTTGTTTTTACGTTCCTCCTGGCCCATGACCATGTGGCCCTGGGCTAGGTAGCCTTTGATCCTGAGACAGTCTTGTTCATAACGGTCACGTGTCTTCAAGAGGATCCGTTAGCAATCGCTCCACCCCAACGGTTTCAAGCCTGATCACTAACCTTATTGACAGCGTTTGTCTGCTGTATCTTCACCTTCAATAACTTCTCAACCGTGTTCTGTATAATCTTTCGTCGCTCCTTCATGCCTCCTGCAAACGCGGCTAACGGCTCTTCAAGTTCTGTTTTCATTTGCGCCGCAATGCTTGCATGTTGTTTCGCCATCGATTCTACTTCGCCTCGTACGGTGTCTAGCGAGGCTTTCAACGACCCCATCTCGTGCGATCCTAGTGCTTTACGACATAGCGACATCAACTTTCGGGAATAGTCATCTTCAATCGAGGCGCGTGCTAGTTAATATGAGAGATCCAGTCAGTAAGGGGCTTCGAGTTTGCGTATGTTAGAATTTGAGGTAGGAGAACTCACCGCCATAGAAAGATCTTAGTTCATCGCTGGTCTGCTTCGCACAGGCCATGCGATCGAGCAAAGGCCCTACACCTGCATCATCTTTACCCCAGAAGTTGTTTGCGACTGCAGTCAGAGAGGATCAGCAAGGTTTGGTCAGTGACAAGACAGGCGTCGTAGACGACATGCTGCTGAATGGATTCACGCACATGACAATGCCACGGTCGGGCCATCTATGGCGGCAGGCATTCTGCCTGTTCGTCTTGTAGAGGCGTGATGTTATTTCAATAGGTGTCGTGTCGACCGATCGTATAAGGAGGAGGCAATAAGCAATCGTCGTGTTGAAGAACGTGCCACCGTCGATCCGGGCACCTCCAATTAGATCTCAATTAATGTTGAATGGCCTTGTGGTGTCAAGTTATAGTAACGTATAGAAAAGAATGCGACGGCAATATTACCCGTCAAAACGTGTTAAGAACAAGTGGTATGTCGGGAATGTTAATTGCGTCGATATTAGTTTCAATTAAGAATCCTGGTGCAACTGACAATGTGAAGGGAAGGACTGGAGTGTTTACTTACGCCACAACGCCCTTCGTTGTCTGGGTGATGTCTGCGCCTAACATGCATTAAGCTGAAAATAGCAGACCCTTTAGCGTCAACAACGCTAACCATATAGGGTGCTGATCACACCCCACAGCGCGCTTATAGCCGTCCGCCCCATTATCTCCACCCCTCTCCGATCTCAGTACACAGCCATTTAACAGCGTCCCAATCCTCTACCTTGTAGATGTTGCATTAGACATGCAGTTTCGTCTGTACAGTCCATGGGCTGTCGTTTGGTCAAGAACTACAGCCTCGGTGGGTGTCCTAATCTGTAGCACAGAAATCAACCACAGGCTTTTCAAGGGGTTTGTCTTGCATTCCTGGTAAACTCTCCGTCGCTAACTTAGAAGTCTTCTTACCCGAGACAATCCAAATACAAGTACCTAAGACCCTGGTGCCCACTAGCCACGAGGCTTTCCTAGCGCTTCTAAACGACTCTTAGAGTCACGTGCTTAATGGAACTTGTACGCTGGTGTATGGCGACATAAGCCGATCTAATCCTGTACTCATTCCTCAATATTTCTATCCCGTCTCTCTCCCTATGCTAAACCTCGTTCTTCATTCCGATTCCCGGGTGTCTGGTTCGATGGGCGCCGGCCGGCTAGCGCGCACCGCCAAGCTCGAGCGACATGACATCGCAGGGTGTGGGGGAGAGAGGGGGCGAGGGTGAGGTGATCTCGAGTTGTCTGTTCTGTCGGGATTGGGTGCGGGAAGGACCTGCCTCACCCGGAACATAACCAGGAACTTAATCTTCCACACGCGCGTGCGCTAGTGAGGGTGTTAGTTTGAGGGCCCAGGAGATGTATACGTCGGGCCCACTATGTGGCGTCCTTGCTCATTGCAACCATCTATTTTCGTTTACTCATTCGACTCTCCATTCCGCATACTGAAAGAGACGAGGCCTCGGGCAAGTTTCGGCATGCGGTTCCCTCAAAGAAAGAAAGAGAGTAAGAGACACGGTCAGCTCATTGGTTCCGTCACGTGAATCTATCTCGGGATGGGGCTCTCGTCCTTTGCACTCACTTGGCGCCGTCCCAAGACTGAGATGGCGAAATCCGTTTTTGTAATGATATACCTTCCTCTCGCCCGTATCCTCGACCTGGACCAGGTGGGTCGACCCCATGTAATTGGCGGGGATGAAGAAGTCGGCGACGTGGACTTGGCTTATGATGGTGCATCTGTTGCGGCTCGTGATAATGAGGCGGTACGCGGCTTCCGTGTTCATGACGATAGTTATCTCGGCGCCCGTCGACGTACACGCTCTCGCACTCTAAGCTCGCTGTTTGTCTGGTACTCGTTAGCAGCGGGGCGTGAAGATGAATTGAGCCGCGTGGGGCCGAGCCGCAGCTCGCCTGGAGGTCGCGCCAGCTCCCTCCATGTCCGGGGGGGTGTACTCACAGATTAAGCGCGACTCTCTCTTTTGATGTCGGTCCTGGAGACTTCTCATGAATAGTTCCTTCCGCATCGATACGATCTTCTCGTGGAACTCCTCGGCAGCTACCTCGCATGAGTTACCTACTGGCTCGAAGGGGATCTCTCGCTGTTCGCGCCTCACCCTGTCTCATGGTGAAGTGGATAGTGACGTCTAGCTCATTTTGTGTCGTCGTCCGCTATCCAAGCGGACGCCGACGGCCTCGGCGCGCATGATATCCACGGACGCCTTTTCCGTCCGTTTTGTGACGGTATTTCGTCTTCTGCACATTAGATAGGCGTGCTCCTCTCATGATTGACTCGAGATACCGACGCTTGATGACTATGATTACCACGTCGTCACGTTTCCGGGCTTCGTCGGCGTCAAACGATATCGAAACCTCGGCGTATTCAAGAGATCGCGCGGGCTCCTGTTGGGTAATTAGTCCCGGCGGGAGCCTCGGAGTTCCGTACCCCGTAGTGTAGAATCTGCACGTCATTGGCCCATTCTTGGACGTACTGCGTGCTGCTGCTCTTGAAAGTAACTGACTCGATGGATTTTGAGAGATTTTCAAGTCGCTGTGGGGGCGGTCAGAGCGAGCTGTTAACTATAGTATGTGTCCAGAGCAACCCACCTCATTGCTTATAGGAGATGCTCCTCTTGGCTTTCAGGTGCGATGTAGCAGAGGCTATTGTCCAGTATCTGGGCTAGGATACCCTTTGTCTCCGCAAGAGTGTGTGAAAGAATGTGTCTTCCAAGCGACGTATATCTAGGATTATACTGATGAGTCTATATGATATTTTGCGGTTTCTTCACATAGTACCACAGCTTTAATAGAACAGAATAGCCCCGAGATATTCACAACGCCGCTTGGTAGTATCCCGTCAAACACATACGTCAAGATCAACATTACAAACGCTATGATACTGCAGCGCAGATTCGACGGGGACAAAAATACTAGAACTCTACTCCGACCTACATAGAAAACAGATATGGGGCAACGCCCTGCTGATCTACAGGGGTTCGACCTTGATGTGAAGCCTTACGATATCTCATTGCGTGTAGAAATACACGAATCAGAGCATATGGAGTCGACCGAAAGCGTTAGCCTTGATATTGTGGTGGATCAGAACACAAAAAGCGGCCACGCCCTCAAATAAGACTATATCGGAAATGGTGATGAGGTCACCAGGCATGAGACCGCTATCACCACCATGAAAGAAGCAAGCAGGCGGCTGGGGACGGGCTTTATTCTCTCTATCGGCACTGCATGCGGCAAGGCGAGTGGCAACCCGGAGGCTTGGCTGGAGATGCACACTTCGTTGAAGAATCATGCTGCTGTGATGATGACACTACCCCCGAGTGTTCTTCTCATAGAGAACGACTTTCAAAAGGACGGAGAAGTATTGTTCGTGGTTGATAGATCTGGATCGATGGATGGTAAGATGGGAAATGTGAAGTCTGCCATGCGTTTCTTAGAGGAATCGCTTCAAAAGGCGTTGGACTTTGTGGACAAACAATTACGCGCAGACATTGGGGGAGAGGGGCTGAACTCTTCCCCGCTCTTGAGGCAATAATCGCCGCTCGAGACCCGTCTCTATCTTGTGATGTGGTGGTCCTCACCGACGGTAAGCTCTGGCGGCTTAACGAGACACCCAGCCTACTCGGAGAGCAAACGAGTCTTCGAATGGCACGATCCGCTTCTCCACATTGGGACTCGGCGTTTATGTCTCTCATGCCTTTATTGAGGGGGTTGCGAGACGGGGGGAGGGTACTTTGAAGTTATCCCTGAAGCCGAAAGAAAGGGCTGGGAAGACCGGGTAGTGGCGATGCTGAAAGCTGCCTTGACTGATCATATTCGCGATCTGAGACTCGAAATAGACGATATCGGAGCTATAACGTCGCCGCCGCATGGCGGGCCCCTTAACCGCTTCCAAACGCTCAGACTCTTTTACCTCCTGTAGAAAAGCACTACACAGGAGAACTACAGTATTTCTTTTGCTTTAAACGCTGATGGAGAGGAAATATCAATTGATATTCGAACTATTAAGCTCCAGAAGCCTGGCACGCTCATTTATGGCATTGCGGCTCGGGCTGCACTAGACGACCTGGGGAGGGGGTTACTATCGAACGCTTGCTATTAGCCTGAAGCTTACCGGAACAGCGGACGAGACGCGCCGGATTTATTACGCCTGACTGAGGATATAGCCATAAAAACAGTCGTTACCATCAAATTGGACATCTCTATTTCTTCTGCAAGAGAGTAGTGGTGTTGTTTGTAACTACGCTGCCTCTAACCCCCTGACCGAAATCTCGATATCCCGTGCTGAGGATAATTCATTACATGCTTGCCCCACGGGCTTCGGTATGAGAGTGTGTTCCACATTAAGTCCTTCAGCCCATCAAATGGACTTCAACTTTACAGTTTTGCTCCATCACATTTCTTCGATCCTGGGATCGCGCCACCTACGTCCCATGTCCCCTGGGAGAGTTGGGCAGCTGCTACACGGCCCCTACCGGACGTCGGGTAACCTCGCCGTGCGGTCGCGCCATAGGCTGTCTCTAATGCGAGTCGGCAGGCCCCTATATGTGAGGTCCCGGTTGATGTGGGGCGAGGGCTGTGTATCGCTATCCTAATCCACATAAAGAAGAAGCTGTCATATCCCGTGTATTTGTTTATCAACAATTTGACGGGAGTGTCTCGAGTGGGGTCCTGAGTGAGTTACTAGAGGCGGCCCGCGATATTGCTAGCTCCCTGAAGGACGGGGTTATGCAGGAAGGTAAGCCTTGGCGATTCGGTTTTCGATGTTGTGGCTGCTGCGGCTCTGGCCCTAGAGCTTCTTGAGCGATATTACAAAGACTAGCAGGATTTAGGGGAGTTGAACCAAAGAAAAGCAAAGCAGTTTTGCTGCGGCAAGTTGTTACTTTTACTACGCTGGGTGCGTTGCTGAATTACACCGGGGAAAGAATAAGGCGGCTGGACAGGCTCATTTACTCTGAAGGCAAGCTTAGCAACAAACGGGTTCGCCTGAGCTTCTCTACCTTTTTGGCTACGGACCTGATCGGCTCCGATAGAGTCTTGGTTGACAAAGCTCCCGTTGACTTGCCCCCCCCCCCCGAATCAGGCGAAGGTTAGTTGGTCCTTATGCCTGTGGATGTGTCGCAATATGGATGATTATAGGGGCGTTGATGTTGTGAGACGCCTTCTGCTCGACTGTACTTGCAAGGGACACTTGAGTACACGTGTAGGGGATTTATTCTGTTTTTTTGGCTTGCCCTGCCGAGATCTCTGCTGCAAGCGGCCTTCGTAACCTGCTTGTAGCTATAAGAAAATTTTAATGTGGAATAAGGATACGAGTTAGGACTATGTAAAGCCAAGGACTGTCTAGGTTATCTGGTTAATCTTAGTATACAGAGTCTTTAGATCATGCTTAGAAACTATTATGGCTCTGAGTCTCTGCTCCTTTTTCTGCATTCTTGCAAATCGAACGTCGCGTTTGATTGTAAAGTTATTAATAAATATTACTAGGTTTTATAGAATCTAAGAATGCTATATGCAGAATCAACGTTTTGTACACTACGGCAATGCAGGCGAGTATCTATTGGCTCACCTAGTTGTTGACACCTTTATGAGAGGTACGAAATAAATAGGCTAATCCGAGAAACGGACATGGCCGACTTTTTGCAACTCCTCTCGGATTATATGAGGATCGTTTAGTGGACCTGGATGCGTCTACTACTTGGAATGGCGATTGTGCACTTACAGTTATTGTTAGAGACGCAAACCACATTGAAATTAAGACCCCACTGCCTTCTACAGAGCGGAGTATAACCTGGTACTAGCGCTGAGGCATTCGTAACTGCAGAGAGGCTATTTGGTAGGTAACATGCTCGACAGGTTTGTCACATGAGCTACGATAGTAGTAAGCGAGGATACAGGGCTATTCGCACATATCTTAAGCTCATCGGGACATAGTGCAGAGGCTGAGACTATGCAGCGTATATAGCATCCCTCTCCCGAGCCAGCGCAATACCAATTCCAAGCCTGCGCTAACGTACCTCTGCAGATGCGCGAATCCGGAGACGAGCACGCGTGGCGTGGATGCTCCGCCGTTGCGGAAGCGACAAAAGGCTGATTAGGAGAGAGGGAGAGGGGGGAGGTCAAAGCTAGGACATGACTAACCACGACACGCGCCGCTAGGACCAGACCGCGGCGTCGCCAGGATCTACCGGGTCTCTGCAGTATCTAGTACTGCGTTGGTATTCCTACATTAGATTGTGTGGAGCTCCTACAACAACGACAGCTAAACGGTCAGCGATAGATCCTACAATAACTACTCATTCCATTGGCGATGACTCGGACGTGAAGTGCAACTCTGAGTTAGGTTGACAGGGGTAAGGAGTAAAAAGTTCGGGACGGAAACTATAGACGGATTTTTGATAGGGGCATTGTTAGGCTTAGTCGTTGGCGTTTAGTACTAGATTATATTAAATTTGACACCTAGAGATTTTTGGACTTCTGAGATGACGTATTCATAAAATTACAATCATTTCTAAAGAAGCACATTGAACATCTGATGAAGTTGTGGACGTACAATTGCTTCTGGGAGTCGAGCCTGGGGGACTGTATTGTTTCCAGGGTAAGAGTTATGGTTGACGAGCCTTAATCTTCCAGTCTTGGCGACTTAGCCGCATGTTATCAGCCACAGCACCTGCTCTTGCATGCTTTAGGTATAACCTTGAAGGTTGCGTTGGCTCGCCACGAAGCAGAAAAGCCGGGACGCTTCGGTTCCTGCCGAGCGGCGGGATAAGGGAGCAGATAGTTGCATCACTTATACGTACATTAGGCAGGACGCACTTATCCGATCTCAACGACATCTGCAGAGTGTGCTTATTTAAGTAATTATAACCTCGCATCTAATCCTATCACCGTTCTATTTCCATATATGGCTATAAGCATTTATTTATTATTCATTTTCATCACTACTTTGTGATGCATTCAATCCTTTGCTTATTGAAACTGCGATGTTGGCTCTTTTGCGGTGCTTGGCCCGCTTAGATAACGGGACCAACTCAGAATGCGGAGCGGGGTTCGGGGTAGCTGGGATCCTTCGTGTATTACTGTCTTCACTTTTACATGAATAAAAACACCTATAAGGCATCGCTTACACACTTTCATTGCTCCATAGAGAAAATCCTCCTACAACTTCTGAGAAGCAGCGTTTAACTACGGGCCACGGGCACTTGAAAATGGCCGAGACAAGAAGCCTAGAGGAGGAGCAGCGGATAGCATCGCTTGTCGACGCTCAGACCAAGGCTCTCCAACTATTCGACGACATCGCCAAAGGCCTGATCAGGCCAGGCGTGACGGAGAGGGAGCTGAGCAAAGAGATCTACGAGCTAGGCGAGCGAAAGCACGGCATCAGGACACACTGGCACAAGCGGGTAGTGCGCAGCGGGCCCAACACCTTGCAGCCTTATGCGGAGAACCCGCCCGACCGCACGCTCGAGACCGACGACATAGTATTCGTGGACCTAGGCCCCGTGTTTGAGGCGTGGGAGGCCGACTTTGGCCGCACATATGTAATTGGCGACGACCCGGTGAAGAAGAAGCTGCGCGACGATCTCGAGCCCACTTGGCGCACCGTGAAGGCCGAGTTCGACGCCAACCCGGACATGACGGGCGGCGAGCTCTACGCCGCCGCACACCGTGCCGCAAAGGCCGCCGGGTGGGAGTTTGGGGGCGCCATCGCCGGACACCTAATCGGCTCGTTCCCGCATGAGCGCATCCCTAGAGATCAGACGGCGCTGTATATCACCGAGGGCAATAACAAGAAGATGAGATCACTCGGCAAGGATGGACATCCGAGGCATTGGATCTTGGAGATTCATCTTGTTGATCGCGAAAGGCAAATTGGAGGCTTTTTTGAGCAGCTCCTTACTGTCGACTAATTGATTGATCACCTCGATATGGCATTATTTCCATTACGTGGAAGTTGCGAGCTGCATGCTATTATCTACCTAGGTAAATAGGTTAAAAGGCAGATACCCTAAAGAGGTGAAACGGAAAAGAAATGAAACCGTGCAAATAGACACTTTCGTCCGTTTCTACTTCATTGCGAACTACATAGCAGCTTTAAAAGCAGTACCGATTATGTTCAGTAATCAGTAAATGACGAAACCAAGATACCTACCTTTCTAGCGTATCAAGATTACCAATATGAAGCTGTAGAGTTCCAGGCAGCCGAAACGCATCATCCGCCGCGACAGGATATCTATAAAATGTAAGGCACGACCGATTACAAATCCGACTCATGGCCGGTGATACGGTACAGTACAATGTCGTGATTGAGCGGCAAGCTTAGCTCAACTGGCCGCACTATAAGTCGCCGGACAATTGCGGGGTTGCTCCTGTAAAGCAGCACCCATCACGGCTATTAGAGCTGCTATTATTAATTCAGTGACACTCAAGTCCGGTGAGGCCATATGGTAGGTAGTGATGTGACTTCTATGATGACGCCGTCTCCTCCATCCTTCATCGACTATTTAAACATCGTTCTCTCCCGGGTTTGGTAACGGAACTGATTGATCGATCTATACTCATCAATCGGCTTCACAACTACAGCGACTCTTTCTGCCTCTATTACTAAATACCTTCAATTGAACCCGAACCGAATACATTGACTACCATGTCGGACAAGTTCTACACGGTCATCATCGGAGCCGGCGGAGGCACAGGTGAGTCGGGAATACCCAACCGCACTTTACGTTCATACCCACTGTCACCATCGCATCCCGCCTCACACAGTCACTTCACCCAACTTACATGTAAAATGCGTACCTATATGCTAACACAATCGTTCCCAACCCCAAGGCGGAGCCGTAGCATCCCGCTTCTCCAAAGAATACCCCGTCGTGCTTCTGGCCCGTACACCAGCGAGCTACGAGAGCAGCGTGAAAGCGGTCAACGACGCCGGCGGGAAAGCAATCGGCATCAGCGCCGACTCGAGCGATCGCGCGTCCCTGGATGCCGCTTTTGAGACCATCGCTAAGGAGTTGCCTGATTATAAGCTCGCTGCTGCTATCTATAATGCTTCAGCGGGTTTGAGGCCGACGCCTTTTGTGGAGGTTGACCCGGAGGTGCTTGAGACGAGTATCAATGTGAACATGTATGTTATTCTTATCTTCGTTTTATTTTCTACTCCTTCTACTGTTTGTCACCTCATCTCATCATTTATACCACCAATCCATATCTATCATACTCCCCTCGTCTCTCCATCACTTTCACTTTTTACTGTTCACTGCAACCGTCTCACTCACACCCCGACCGTCACGCCTCCTCCCTTAACTAACCCCCCTTTACTATCTAGCCGCGGCTTCTTCAACTTCGCCCAAAAAACGCTTCCCCTCCTGGAAGCCTCCGTGGCTTCATCCCCGCATCCACCTACATTGATCGTGACGGGCGCAACAGCCTCGGTCAAGGGGTCCGCGCGATTTGCCACATTCGCGGCTGGTAAATGGGGCAAGCGTGCGCTGGCACAGTCCATCGCGCGCGAGTACGGCCCCAAGGGCGTGCACGTCGCCCACGCCATCATTGATGGTGTCATTACGGGCCCTCGGACGGAGGCGTACGCGAATGTGAATGGAGGTGCGCCTGATGGGAAGATTAGTGCTGATTCTGTGAGTATTTCTCCCTCTTGTTCTTTTACCTGCGCTTCCCCTCCCTTTCTTTCCGCTCTAGAGCTTCCTGTCTGTTGCGAGGGCCCATGAAAAACAAGATGGAGATGGGTGCGCGGTCGTTTCGAGATTATGTTAAGAGGGCGACGAGGAATAAGACGGAGAGGCAAGGAAAAAAGTTGCAACAGAGCAGGAGGAAAAGAAACGAAACGGAGAGCCCGCGTCTATAACAACGTTACTAACAACATTCTCCGTAGATCGCCGAGACATATTGGAGCCTGCACACCCAACACCGCTCCGGATTTACATGGGAGGTGGACATCCGGCCTTATGTCGAGAAGTGGTGATTGGTTGATCTGCCGTCATGGTATTGAACTGAAACTTCTCGCAGTAGTCTATTACCTGAGGCAATAGTTTAGTCACGGAGACATTGATAATTGAAATTGATTTTTATTAAGCCTCAAGCATTGGACAATTAAGTACTACTGACACGAGGTGACTGGGACGGATCGATGCACACAATAGGCGCCTAGGAGGCATTACTCACAGCGAAGAGCAGAGCAGAGCGGAGCAGAACCAATCCTCTTCAAAAACAGGGGCGCAAATCGAGATTCGGGCGTACAGTAGCAACGTGCCCAAAAGAATCCAAAAAACCCTTCCCCACCATAGTTTCCTTACATGTCCAATCTAGCTTACATACACATTGGCACGCAGACAAGCAGCTAGATCTTTAACGTAGAAGCCAAAGGCAGCTTCCTACTACTCGACCCAACAAAGATGCCATAGTCTCCTTTCTGAAGCAGCCAGTTCTGCGCGACGACGTCCCAGGCACTCAGATCGCGTCTCGTGAGCGCAAATTCCACAACAGCGGATTCGCCAGGCTTGATGACGGGTTTGGCGAACCCGCGCAATTGCCTTACGGGTGATGCACTCTCACTTTCATCAGCATCGTTGGTAGGGATACCAACATACAACTGCGCAACCTCAGCAGCGGTGACATCTCCGGTGTTCTTCACCGTAGCAGAGACTTTCACTAGGACATCCCAGAGATCCTCGTGTCCGCCCTCGACGATGGGTTTCGATGGAAACTCGGCGAAATCCGCATCCTCACCAGCAGTCGTGACCACAAGATCCGAGTACTCAAAAGAGGCATAACTAAGCCCGAACCCGAACTCGTATCGCGGGGTGACGTTCTGCGCGTCAAAGGCGCGATAATCGGTGAACACGCCCTCGGAGAAGTCCGACTGCGGGAAAAGCGCATAAACGCCATCGGGGGTGGTAGCGTTCTTCACGGCCCCAAAATCCGACTCGTTGCGCGGGACTGAATACGGCAGCTTCCCCGAGGGACTCGCGTCGCCGTAGAGAATCGCCGTCAACGCGCGCCCGCTATCCTGGCCGGGCAAGTGCGCGAAGATCAAGGCAGTGACGTTGGTGTGCTCGATGAACCGGTCCACCAGCCTCACCCCTGCGTTGTGAAACACTACGATCGTGTTACTGCACCGCGAGGCCACGTTCAGGATCAGGGCATCGGTAAAATCGTCATGTAGGCCCGGTCGATCCGATCCTTCCGACGCCCACGCGTTGCCGATCACTATGCACGCGTCGCTCGAGGCGTCGATCTGCGGGTTGCCGCTGTGGAAGTCCCACCAGAGACTCGTGCCGTCTTCGTGGGCGCGGAGACTCAGCGCTTCGAAGGGAGAGCTCAGGTACGCGGGCTGGTTGCCGCCGGATCCGCCACCCGAGATGAGGGTCCCGTTGGGCGCGATCTGGAGACGTGAGGATGTGGATGATGATGAACCGCCGTTCCAACCCGATGCCCCTGGCGTGTAGCTGTCGTATGCTTTGGCCGAATAGCCGAACAGGGAGATCAGTTGGGGCGACTTGAGCGGTAAAGCGCCTTTCTCGTTCTTGAGAAGTACGTGTCCTTCGACGGCGCCCTGCAAGAGGATGTCCTTGCTGCTGGGTGATTTCCCAATGACCTTTTGATGAGGCGACGCGAGGTTACCTGGCATACCTGCACCGGGAGGCTTGGAATCCCGGTCCTGGTTCATTTTATACCATGTAGCGATTATCCTAACAATGTCAGTGAACCTTGGCGGACGTCGTTAGGCGCATATACCATACCTGGTTGCCATATCATCTACCCGCGACTCAGGAACCGAGCCATTCTTGACAGCGGTAATGAGATGATTAGCCCAGAAGTTAGTTCCTGACGGCATAGCCATATCTAACCCCGCCAAAGCCGTCGCGACGCCAGCGTGGTGAGCACCCCAATCCGTAACGACAAAGCCCTTTTTCAATCGTCAGCCAAGTCATCAATTATTGATTCACGATGCATGGATGAAGGAAGTGTCTTGGACTGATAAATACCTGGAAGCCCAACTCTGTTTTCAACAATCCGTTTTGCGTCTTGCTGTTTGAACATCCGTACGAGTTGTTGACGCGGTTATACGAGCACATGATATTGCCAGTTCCTGCTTTCACTGCGTCTTGGAATGGCCTATGTATATAGATTGGTTAATCAACCGGCCGAGGGACTTCAAAGTTGAAATGAGTGCCGGAGATGAATGTGTACGAACCAGAGGTACAGCTCATGCATGGTCTTATCATCAATATTTGACGAAACGGCGGCGATGTCACCTTCCGGATTGCGATTTGTCTCTTGTTCGTTCCCAATGAAGTGCTTGAATCAAACCAGTCAGTATTCGCGCCCCAAACAAAGATAGACAAACGAAGGCTAGATAAGAATGGATGGAGATGAAGTGAGCTTTTAACATACCTTTGTACTCGTGATGACGCCAGTGGACTGAATGCCCTGAACGGTCTGGTATGCCAAAGCGCCGCAAAGATACGGATCATTTGAGAAGCCTAATAGCAACCCGCCCGTTAAATCGAGTCTCATAAGTATCATAATGAATACCTACCTTCCCAGTTCCGGCCGCTAGAAGCGATTCGGCCCAACGGCCCTACAACAGGTCCAAGAAGGATATTGACCCCTTTTGCTCGAAACTCTTCGCCCACTGTACCCGAACTCGCACAACCCATTAGTCTCAATACCTAGCTGGCACATGTACGCTCGGAGCTAAGTTGTGGTATAGTCATAGCTTAAGATCAGATCGGGGATTACGCACTTCCAACCGCTCTCTTATGAGCAAGTTCCCGGTTCCAGCTACAGCCAGACACACTCCATCAGCTTGCTGTCACCGCAAGTGGCGTTGAGGTATTAAGCAGCTTAATTTAGCTTACCTAGCACCAACATGAAGTCCAGAAGGCCAACTTGACACGAAATTCGTCGTTCTCACCCCGTTTCCGGCATCGCTTAGACAGAGGCCTGTGAAATTGACCCGCGGTATAGAGGGGATGCTCCCGGAACATGCGCTCCCCGTGTTTATACCACCTGTTAGATTGACCTAGAGGGGAGGACGAAATCTCAGTGTTAGCAGTGATTGGATATGTTGTCTAATTATCCGGGTTTTAGGTTCTTGTAGGTGTAAATTGTGACTACCTTCTCTTCGAGGCTCAATTCCGATATCAATGCCTTCGCTTTCGAGTAGGCGTCTGCCCAGTCGCCTGTACCTTTACCTTCCGCTAGATATCACGCCAGAAATGTCAGCAACAGTAACAGTACAGCGCAGAATAATAGACCACATAATACACTTGTACAAAATGTCGGCATAGTCTTGAGAATATACACACAATCGCGAAAGCTCAAAACAAGAGAATTAATTGGCTATAAAGGACGAAGCGAGAACAACTAACGCGAAGGATAAACCGGGGGCGATTGACCGTAAAAGGCCGAGTCATCCTTTATGACATCTTGGGCGTTGGTCTGACCGATAAGTCTTTGTGTGGCCAGTGAAGCTACGAGGTAGATGATAGCGCTTGAACGCATGCCGAAGAAGAATGGTATCTAACTGGGGTGAGCGGCTTAGACAGATAAGTACGTAGGTATTAAGGACGTAAATCGTGAAGACTGAATATAAGAACTTCAACTTCTCGTCAGTCAAGGGGTAGGTAAGTATGAAGAATATATAATTATGTTAGTTACAAGATGGAGTTAAATAGCCAAAAGCCACATCCATAATATGACTTGCTTGGCGACGACTTTCACTTGACACGAAGCTCGAGTAATCGTACATCTAAAGAGGTGATTAACACGCTATATATAGCCAGCTAGGTATCATAGAGTACCTAGGTAGGCACCAACTGAGGTAAACGACAAACATGACATGATGCAATGCAAGTATTGTCCGGGCGACAACACGGCTCTTTCCCCGCGACCGGAGCCCCTGCAGTAGCGTTACATAGGTACGAACGGCACTGGTGACCACGGTGACAGGGGACAGCTCGTCTAAAAGTTCGACCGAAAGTTGTCTAAGACATATGTAGTGCCGCCAATTAATTGACGGGCCACATGGCGATCGTGCCTGAGATAGGTACGCAGCGAGGGGGATGGGTAATCACAAGCTATACGAGCTTTTCACGACTTCAACCTTGCGTACTGCGCCTGCTCCAACATCCTGTTTTCTCCTCATTCCTCGATGTAGGGAAGTGTGGGGTATAGATTCAGACACCCTTGATTCTGCATCCCTGTTCCACACCTAAGGGCTGTTAACCGTTTCTCGGGTTGCATCGTTGGAGAAGCATTTGCGGGGAAAATAGATCATTCCGCATGGGAAGTGGGAAGATGAGGTTGTATGTATTACCTACATAAAATCAAAGCTTGCAGAGCACCACGGAGCGTCTCCGATACGACACAAATGTGCCGAACCCCAATTTTCGCATTCTTGACCACCGTTCTTCATTTGCTTAGAGGTCTTTGGTACGGGTTTGAGTCAATAAGTCTCGGACGCACGACTCTAGTATCACTGCTAATAGTATACCTGTCAAGACGGGGCAGTGTGTGCCAGTGTCTTTCACAGAAGCAGCACCATTCGTCGGTGTTTGCATCAACGTAGTTATCGTAACAGCCACAGACGGTGCGGCTTTCGAGGTGAGCTTTGATAGTATCAAGGGAGTGCGCGTGTCAGCAGGCGAGGCCTGAATGGTGGCGTGTGTCCCGCTGCTCATGGTCTGGCCTATCGACGTTGCTAACTCTGTGATTCCCATTATATGTGTGTATTGAGAAACGACATCTTTTGGGAAGAGCTTAAGATCTCTTTGTTCCCATTCCACCGTAATCTGATCGTGCACAATCCAGAGCAGCTCTGAAGCTAAGGCGACTGGGGGCACTAAGGTTGCGTATGCGTCGGCGGTGGAGATGTTTGGGTCGAGCAACAAGGTCATAGGGCTGGTGATGTTGGAAGTGCACAAATATTCAGGATCTATCGAGAGAGGAGAGAATCCACTGTTATAAAGCTTGTCAGCTTTCTGAAACCGGTTGAGGCCTCTGGAGACCATCTCAGTATGTGTGTACCTCTGACAACATGCGGCTGTCCAGATAGTCTTGCCATCGTGAATTTTGGACGTGGATTTGACTATTTCCATTTGATTCGGGCACACGCCCGGACTAAAGGTAGGGTAGGCTGTAGTATACTGAGATGGTATGCATCGAGTAAAAGACGGGTCTGCCCAGCCGCTACTGGGCGGGATAATGCTGGTGGCAGGCGCATGGTCGTCGATGAAGACAGCATACCGATCGGAGCACCACGGTGAAGGGGTAAAACGAGTACTTAGTGCCTGCATAGGGATGGCGAGAAATACCTAATGTATAAGAACTATGCAATAGTATATAGGTCGAGCGGGAGTGGTTTGACGGTGGTGTCGGTTTCAGCGCTGAATTTCATGGTGATGATGCCAAAGGCGTGCATTGTGACAGTCAGTGAGACATACAGCGGTCGCCTGTCATCACCTCGATGCGTTTAAAGCAAGCAAGAACGAGTTCTTAGCTGTCGCCATCATGGGGTTTAAACGATGGTTCTGCTTTCTTGTCTACCAAGATGGATGCCTCTGGGTAGGTGGCAGTTGAAGGATAGATGAGTGTGAGGGGTCATTATGTGCGGAAGGGGTTGTGCGGACTGTATTACTCGAGGGCGACTACCTGAGTGAGGTATTAGAAACTTGCAGCCCCCCTCTAAGGCGGCCTCGACCCTGCCTATGTAGGGACCTCTAGCGCCTATATCTTCTAATGTTTGGCCCCCAAATTCTTTCTTTTCCCTCCCTCTTTTCTCTTCCTTGCGACCTTCGCACCAGATAGGTATGTCGATACGAGTGCACTTCGCCGGTCGACCCAACCCCCAAATCGCAACGACTTTGGTGGCGCTCTCTTTCATATCTATAGATAGAAGTAAATAGTTTAGTCTAGATGTAGACACGGGTGGTAGGTGAATAAATAGCACGAAAGTCTCATTTGGGTGGTAATATTCCTGTCGTAAGATTATCAACGGTTTGAATCAGAGCGACAGAAAGCCGTAATACAGTACCTAGGTATCAACATGTCAAGCTTTATTAATGCCATAGACGGAGTAACCTGCGTCATATCGTGCTGGGTAGTAGTGGCCAGCTCTTTATGTTGTCGGTTCATACAAGGCAACTAAAGAACGAGACCTAAGAAGGTGATATCAATCACGCACACGGAAACACAATTCTCACGATAGTGACATTTTTATAATGCTAGCTATTTAAGAAACATCAATCGAGCGGTTCGTTTATTTACTTAACCCCGACCTTCCCCACCTCGATTCCTACCTAGTCTTGTACAGCATGCTAAAGCCGATGCGGATGAGACAATTAGTTGCGTGGGCCACTGACCTAGGTTAGGGTTACCCGGGCGCAAGCATGAGTATGCTATGGATCCATCAGCCGAGTTCGCGGGGTTGATTGTATAATATTAATATAGTAACATCCAAGCAACAAACCTCACATACATACTACATAAGCTACAAATAGTCCTACTTGGAAAATGGCACCAGTTCATAAGGTAGCTCTGGTTCAGCTTCACCCGGAGGTAAGTAATCAGTAACTCAACCCCACCAGCCTACATCTGTGTGGCAGTCAATCAACCAATCAATCAACCAATCCACGAGTCCCCGATCTCTCCGCTCACAGTTGCGTGGCGACAACGCACAGCCGTTATCGCCAGCTAGGAACTTCGAAAAGGCATCAGCCTTTATACGAAAAGCAGCGTCAGCAGGGTGCGATCTGGCAGTGCTGCCCGAATATCATTTGACGTCATGGGTTCCCGACGAGACGGGTTTCAAGAAATGTTGCGCTGAGGCCGAAGCATACCTACAAAAGTATCAAGACCTGGCGAGAGAGCTACATATATGTATCGTGCCAGGAACTATCGTCGAGGCTTCCTCGTCAGACGAAGGTAGAGAGACGTTACAGAATATAGCGTATTTCATCTCATCGGACGGAAGCATCGCGGGTCGATATCAGAAAAAGAATCTCTGGCATCCGGAACGCCACCATCTGGTCTCGTCAACACACGAGCCTCACACGGCTTTCGACACCCCGATAGGTAGGGTCGGGTTGCTCATTTGCTGGGATATCGCATTTCCCGAAGCGTTCCGGGAGCTCATCGCCGACGGTGCCCGGATCATCTGTGTGCCGACGTTTTGGAGTATGCGTGATGTATCCGAGGAGGGGTATAGCTTGAATCCGGAGGGCGAGGCCGTGTTCCTGAATAGTACGGTCGTGAGTCGTGCGTTTGAAAATACCTGTGCTGTGGTGTTCGTCAACGCGGGCGGACCGCCTAGGAAAGGGGAGAATACAAGCTTTGCCGGCCTCAGTCAGGTAGGCCTACCGCACCTCGGAGCTTTGGGATGTATGGGCCGTGCTGAGGGTATGTCTATCGTTGATGTGGACATGGACGTTTTGAGGATCGCGGAAGAAAACTACAAAGTACGAGAAGACAGTAAGTGATTTTGCTGTGTTGTTATGTCTCGTTTTCAGAAGGTGTCTATTATTACTACCTATACGCACGGGGTTTCATTCTACAAGTCCTCATACTATCTATCTTTGTCTTTATTTGGCCTACTGCTAACCAAATTTCCCGTAGTGGAAACTGAGGGATGGCACTACGCTTACACACGTATCCGCGATGATAGCAAGCTATAATAACCTACTTAGAAATTGCTATGAGCTAATTACGGGAAGGAGTCCGCGCCACAGCCAGCACTCCAGTATTAACACTTCAAGGCGGCTCCCTCTATTGCTTGCTGTTTTATTCTCTCGTGAACAGTCAGTCATTCCAAAGCCCACATTAGGTGTGTGGACCCATGCTATATCTATATCTAAGTGCCATTTATCTCCACAACAAAGCATAGCATGCATTACTGCTGAACTGTCCGAGAGGCATTTACGAAATAGGTACACAGACTAGACCTCCGTTTCTAACCTGAGGCCTATCACATACCTTGAGTACTATGCGATAATAATCCCTCCCAATGCCACAGTACTTGTATTACCTCTGCACGCAGTCGTTTGGATTCCCTGCCACCGAAGTTGAAGCACATCAAAACAATAAACATATTTTCTAGCTTGCCAAAGTGGAAAAAAA
>Ga0247782_1000242_pt1 | contig 58506 bp, 43 predicted proteins | sample UWRJL019104C5_FD_179928 | JGI IMG/M metagenome (GOLD analysis project Ga0247782, IMG submission 179928) | Plant litter microbial communities from Arlington Agricultural Research Station in Wisconsin, United States - UWRJ-L019-104C-5 | ecosystem: Environmental > Terrestrial > Plant litter >...
TTTTTCATATCGGGTTATTGAAACTGGGAAGCATAGCTTGGTGTCACATGGGTATATGTGTTCTGATCCAATGCGTAGCTTGGTCGACCTAGGAATAAGAAGATCGGATTTTACTGCTGTATCATCTGTCTTTCTCAGTAGTAGTTACCAATAGGTAGGTAAGGGAAGGAGCTAATGCAAGCATGATCAGCAAGTAAAATAACCATAAAACATAAAATAACATATGCTGTACTTCCACATCACTAGATCCCCATGCATGCCATATCCTTGTTTCCATGTGCGTAGGGATGTACCCCCTCGATTACCTGGTTTCAGTTCTTTACCAGGTATCATCTTTGTTATTACAAGTAAAGAGTCGTCTCTGTTAAAGGGTAAAGGGACTAGTAATATAAAACCTAAGCTGGGAGACATTCGCAAGACAGATACATAGTTCAGTTATGAGCGAGGTGAGATCACCAGGGAAGTTTGTTGCGAGCGAGTTGCCCAATAACCCTGTCTCTTTCCCTCTGAAACCGTCGAGGCTATCATATAAGTATAAAGATCCTTGTAAGTTAACAGCGATTTTATCTCGTTACTTTGAGACTTTGAGAAGGACTGATCGATCAAAGTATATGCCATCCCAAACATCAAAAAAGGGAACTTCCAAGATATCGCAACGAAAATGGAGTGGTCCCTTTTCGATAGAGTATTCACTTCGTTAGTAGTAGGTAGACGAAAGCTAGAGCTGGTTTTTTATAGCTAGGTTCTAGACCAAATTGGCTTGGCGGTAATCAGGTTCTGTTCATTGACGATAAGGAAAAAATATCCGTACTGCACGTTCCTTGGGTGTTCGAGGTCTGGTCTTCGAATAATTAACCGTTCAGGTCTTGCGCGCTATGTTTGACAATCCAGACGGCAGAGCTTGGAAATATGTATCCCGGAATGCGATAAAACGTGATTCAACCACAGACAACGAATAGAATTTGCGGATAACGTTTCTAAGTTACTTGTTGTGGATTCTGTGGGCAACCGGTATGTCTGCGTCCTACGACATATTATTGTATCAGTAAATCTTGCCAAGAATGTCGCTGAACAGATTCTCTCAAAGTATCCTCACTGATCTAAGTTGGGGGTTCTGGACGACTTGGAACTTCTTCAATGGCAAGGAGCTCACATGCATATTGTGGCAACTGAATAATATACGTTAAATGTATATAGGGAAACATGTGCTTGTCCACGGGCCTACGTACCCTGACAACCTTGAAACCACGGCACTTTCCCTGAAGGTGCTTCGACCATCTAGCGAGACAATCACACTTGTACTCGATCTGATGGCGAGTTATGTCTATGATAATGGCACCTTTCAGGTAAGCCTATTAGAAAATATTCGGAAAAGCAAATAGTAAGAGGATTGGCACTGAATCATTGTCAAACATACCTTGACCGTAGCAGAAAGCGAGCCGACCTTGTTGTCAGCATAAACATCTCGGCCTGCTTCTATTCCTTTGGTCGCGGCAGCGAGTTTGAAAGGGCTCTCCAAACGAACGGTACGGTCGATGCTGCTCGATCGCTCGTACATGTAACGGACTGGGTACTACCCTTCTCCGGACTGCTGTCTAGGCTTTGTTGGACGTCTACCACAATCATCTGATGACGGTCATCTACAGCGGACCCTGGGCCCAATACGGGCGCCGCGGTTGGGTGAAAGGCTCGGGATGGGCGGCAGTGCATTGGATCTTGCTATGCGAATTAATGTATGTGCTCAAGGAGGGGTTTTCTGCGAAGAAGACCGTCAGGATTTACTCAAGTTGCAATGTGATGATGGAAGTTGGGAACCTGGTTGGATTTATGCATATGGTTCTATAGGTGTAAAGGTCGGGAATCGCTGTGCGACAACGGCCATGGTAGTTGACGCGCTTTCATCTCAATTGCAGCTCTGGCATTATAAGGGATAGAGTTGTAGTTTACCTTGGCTATTACAAGAGAACATATTGAAATGGTCTCCCTAGCTTGGGTCAGTCTATTGTGGCCTTTATGGCCTACCGCAGGTGCCCGAGAACGCAGAAGTAGATATCCGGGTACGTGATGATCCGTATATATTACATTATTTACGCATTTCACAAGATTAGGTAACAAGTGAGAGGTTTACGCTCTTCTGTTAAGGCCGGCCATGCGCCAGGGTTCGAATAGCCGCTTAAACTCATGTCCCAGACAATATTCATTCCTTCCGGTACCAGTAAAGAAGTAGATTAGATCTCCAAGTCTGAGTGAAGGAATGAGGGACCCCGAACCACGACCGAAAGCCAGCCCTCGTGAGAGGTAAAGAAAAGAAAAAGAGCAGATACATACCTACCTAGGTATACTAAGGCAGGTACCTACACCTTATGTAACACAAGGTCCATAAGGGGCAGGATGCAGGTGCTTACCTGAGTACCTACCTAGCCTACTGAGCCCTGCCTTTGTTATAACCGCGCCCTTCAGTTTCAACATGGCCGGCACCTGTTCAAGTTTCAAGTTGAATTTCTTCCTGAATATAGATCATTGCGGGTACCACAGTTGTAAAATAGGCGCATACCTCCGCTAATCGGTAAGTATCACGAAGGTCAGGTGGATATGCCTCTGTCCTCTGCTAAGAAGACTTACCTAACCCACCTGCAGCCATGTGTAACAGGACTTCTCTTTGTCTCTCTGTCCACCTCGATTATGCCCTCGAAGGTCTGAAAAGTCGTTTTTAGCACGAGACCTCCACAACCCCCACAGCCCCCACCAACACCTACTTTTATCTATCTCCACAGACGCGTAAAAATCGCCTTTTTATTGGTCAATTGGTGAAGCGGCTACTACTCCAGTGCCCACTTTCCGTTTCCGTATTTTGTTTTTCTGTTTGAGATCTTCACCATCAGCTGCAGATTGTAGCCCTTGGACATCAATGAGTGGCACAAGTGAGTGAGCTCGATTGGCGCTGTAACACCTAAATATTATATCATTATCACTATCAGTCAGCACTGACTAGCTGTGCCTGACCTGCATGCCCTGAGCACTTGCCCTATGTACCTGCACAGGTGGAAAGTAGGCATGCAGGTAAGCACCCAAGCCCTTGGGAATGGCACATGACGGACGCTCTTGAATGAGAATTTACTTGGTAAGTCTTCAACATGAAACCCATTCAACCTCATACTTTTTGAACATACAATGTTAGGTACCTACTTACGTGAATACCTTTTTACAGGTCTTTCTGCACCTACCTACCAACTTCCTACTCAAGACTCACAATTGGGTGTTACTCAAAAGTGACCGACTCAAGTTGAAGACGGCGCATCTTCGTTATATTTGTTGACCATATCTACCTCGATGGCTCGGAAAGTTTATATTTCCTGACCTGACTACCTACTTAGACACGGCAACCTTAACCCTCTGCGTGGTTACTTCTTGATACTTCTGTTTATTGTTACCTAGTTTTCCTATTCAGATGAGGTCGGCGGCCATATTGACAAGGTAGTTTTACGGGTCGGCGCACCTGGTGGTGAATTGGACCTTTTTTTTATTTTATTTTTTATTTTTATTTTTTGGCGGGACGCCCTTTTCGCGTAGAGATCTCTACATATCGATATCGCTTGGTCGTGGGCACATTCTTCGCAGCATGGATGATCAAACTAACAGTTCGCACACGCTGTCGCAGCTATCAAAATCGGAGAACTCCATTGGTCTAAACCACCGTCCGCTGGTATTCAAAAGTGAATCGGCGCCCCTGGGGTGGACTGACCCGGAAGAATGCTTGGGTGTTAACAAAGATGTTCCTTGGATCCCCGAAGCAGAGATACTGCTAAGTCCCGAAGTCGCTATTACTCCTAGCCCTGAAGCCTCACGGCTGGGGACACCTGCTTCTCAGAGTATTGGCGTGCTGGATGGCGGAGTTCGGTCAAGCAATGTCACGGTCGAGCTACCTTTGTCAACGCTGACGGAGCCGGCTTCTCATTTCGTCGAAGGGTTCATTCCTCCGGCTCCCGAGGAGCGTGAATGGCGCGCAGTTGCCACGCTTCTTGATTTAGTACCCACAGACCCCCGAGTTTCAGAAGACGATTTCGTCGAGTTCGAACTTGACAATTTCTCAATATATATCGATACTGTTCTATTCCCAAACGAACTGCGACCACTCCATCATCTGTCGTCACTGCGGGCGACTCGCATGTACTTTGATGGCATCTTGCGTTGTGGCGATGTTCAATTCTTCCTCCGCAAAGTCCCTTTCCAGAAACTTCCAGTGGGAAACTACGGCGAGTCTAACCATTCTGTCGGCGACCAGATCTGGATACTTTCGGACCTAAACGAAAAAAAGGGCCGGGAGATTTACTACAAGTTGCGCTCTCCCGCGCCCGAGTATAGAAGATTCCATGAGCCTTACCTATGGATCGCGGATCTAGCTAAACATGTTATCGACTACTGTGAATATTGCCGGAGACAGAGTCGACGTGTCCTTGTACAGGATTTTAAGTTGCTATTCAGCAACTGGAGTATGCGCCAACACCAGCGCAGCGACGTTTTTCGGAGATGGCACGATTCCAATCGCGGTACCGATTTCCGCGGGGCTGTTGTGGCCAATATAGAATATATATGGAAAGAAGCTCATGGCTTGGATCCCGAAATCACCTCGTGGCACCCTATATGGCGGGAGACTAAAACTCTTGATCACTACGTCCCAAACTTGGCGCCTCGGACATCTCATGGTGTATTAAGAACCACGGTCACTCCTTACGTCTACGATTTATTTTCCCACATGGTATTTGGGCAGCTTCTTGAATCGACAGAAGTTTGTTCCGCCGCCGATGCAAGGCGGACGCAATTCACCCAGGATATCGGCTTTCGGTATGCTAGCTTTCGTAGCTCAAAACGGGCCGGTAATATCAAGAAAGGCGATGTAATATCTACTAAGCCCGACGACGATGCCGACACCAATACCGAATGGAAGCGCGCAATATCAAAACACTATCAGGGTGAGTATGTATGGTTTGGACTGGTTCAGAAGGTGCACAACACACCTTCCGGCTTGAGATTGTTTGATGTGCTGTGGTTGTATCAACCAGTGGATACTCCATGCTCGGTGATGAAGTATCCGTGGGAGAATGAATTATTTCTCTCAGATAACTGCACGTGCCATCATCGCACGACGAAGGTCCGGGAGGACCAGATACTTGCCGTCCACGAAGTTGAGTTCTTTGGCACTCCTTCGACTTCTGCCGAATACTTCGTCCGCCAAACCTACGTCGCTAGCGATTGTCGATGGGCTTCCCTTCGAGAGGAGCATTTTGACTGCGGTGACGAAGGCGTGTTCTCTCAAGAGAATGAGATTCAATACCGTGTGGGTGATACCGTTTTGGTTCAGACAGAAACCTTACAGTTGGAAGCATTCATAATAGAGCGCTTTTTTTCAGAAAATAAGAAACAATTTGTGGGCTTGCGACGGCTCCTACGACGGAAAGACGTGGACATCAACGCCCGCTCCGCCCCTCCGAACGAACTCGTGTACTCACACCAATTGGCCGAGATAGCTGCCAAAAGAATTGATAGGCGGTGTCTCGTGAGAGCCTTCCGTGTGGATGAAGAAATCCTTCCGCCTTATAACCGCAATGGGACTGGCGACGCGTTTTACATTACGCACCAAGAACTTGATGTCGATGGTGTTGCCGAGTTTCATCCGCTAGAGCTAGCACACTTGCAGCAACTATTTCGTCAGGGATTTGATCCGCGGCAGAACCATGAGGTGCGGAAGCTACATGGATTAGACTTGTTCTGTGGTGGTGGAAATTTTGGCAGAGGAATCGAGGAGAGTGGTGTTGTTGAAATGCATTGGGCCAATGACATCTGGAATGGTGCGATTCATACATACATGGCAAACAGCAATCCCGGCTGTACGCCATTTCTTGGCTCGATCGATAACCTTCTGCATCTGGCATTAGAAGGTGATCAGAAAGTTCCGTCGCCAGGAGATGTGCATTTCATATCAGCTGGCTCACCATGTCCTGGTTTCTCTAGCCTGACAATAGACAGAACAACTGAAGCCCAACGAAAGAATCAGTCTCTTGTTGCTTCGTTTGCGTCTTTTGTCGACTTGTACCGTCCACTCTATGGACTATTAGAGAATGTGCCCAAAATGGTCAACAGCGACGGATTCCGCGACTCGTGCGTGTTCTCTCAACTCGTATGCGCTCTCATTGGTTTGGGATACCAGGTTCAGGTCATGTTCCTGGACGCATGGGCATTTGGGTCGGCACAGAACCGAACTCGGGTATTTCTTGCTTTTACGGCCGCAGGGCTTCCAACACCCAAAGCCCCCAAACCAGTAAGTAATAACTCGGTGCATCTGAGCTTGTTTTTCCAAACGAAAGGCTTCTGTCCCGTTCCACTCAGTAGTGGCCGATAGCTAATACCACGTGTCATAGTCGCATTCCCATCCAGACAACGTGTATCTTCACAAGCTGGGTGTTATGTCTTGCGGCCGCCCTTTTGATAGTCGAAAGCGAGTGCCTACATCATTCAAGTTTACTACATTTAGAGACGCTGTGGGAGACTTGCCCAACATACAAGACGCGAAAGCAGACTATTGTGTTGGATACCCAGACCATCGACTCTCTATGGGCTATACCCCCCTCATACGAAAGCAAATCCAACAAATACCAACTCGTCCTTACGGCATGAACTTCAGTAAGGCTTGGTATGGAGGCATCATGACGGCATCGGAACGTTCGCTGTATCCTGGGGATTCGAAAACGCGGGCCCAAAAGTTTTCTAAAGGATGGGGAAGAATCAACCCGACAAAGCTCGTAGGCACTATAGCCACGAAATGTATGCCGACGGATGCAAGGATTGGTCAAGCCAACCATTGGGAACAGAGCCGACCGATGACTATTCTGGAGGCCCGTCGCGCCCAAGGGTATTTAGACAGCGACGTAATCGTTGGTACGCCGTCGGATCAGTACAAAGTTGTCGGCAACAGTGTATGCAGGCAAGTTGCCCAAGTTTTAGGCTTGGCAATTCGAGAAGCCTGGTTAGGGACTTTGTTCGAAGAGAGGGCAGAAAACACCGCTGAATTCGCATGTTGCCCTGACGTTACAATACAGAGCGTTGAAGTCGAAGAGATCGAGGTTGCTGTAGGTGTGCAGAGCCAGAGACATACAGGCATAGATGTGGCATCCGACGCGGAATCCGAGTGCCCTTTGACTATATTCACGCCCTTATCCATAGAGGATCTCACACCAGTTACTAATGACTCGGTCGAGCCTGGCGATGCTGGAGCGCATCGAAAACGATCTCTGCCCTTATACGTGGAGGCTCTTTCAAAGAGACGCCGTCAAAGCGTCTCCGTTAACTCGAGTTGAGTGTCTCGCGCGACTTGTGGCGATCGATATAAGACGATAGATGGGAAATTTTGAGTACTCGCTATCTTGGCAGCATTTTGCTTGGAAATGGATATATTGCATTGGCGCAGTCGCATATGCGCCCTACCTAGCTTTTTCAGCATCTTACAGATACACAAATTAGTGTTTCAGGCTCTCTAGCATTAGACAGGCGCCTGGGTATTGGAGATCTTAGATACCATATTGCTGTAGCTTATCACGGCGCACACGATGAAGGGGCATTTCATATCTTATTCTAGGGCGCTGCGGAGAGGGTAGAGTTGCAAGTAGGCGAGCGGGAGAAGCAAATAAATGACATGTGAACGAAGATAAAAAAGAAATGATCCGAGACCATGATCATGCGAGTGGATATTGAAACGGCACCAGCAGTTGATGAGTGAGTCAATTCATCTTTTTTTATATTTATTCAGCTGCTGAAGCCTTTTTCTACGTTCCGTGGGCTCTGAAATTACCCAAGTACCTTTTTGGGTGCTGCGGTACTCATGATTCAATTCAGTCAATCAATCAATCGACAACCCCGGGCGGCAGAACAGCAATATAATCCAACGGGGCGGTCTCGCGACCATTCGGGATAGTCTCAACACGCACCACATCTCCCTTCTTCACACTAACCCCGTTAAACGTGACGCGCGTAGCCGAATGTCCGTCAATCCCCCGCGTTAGCGTATACCCCAACTTATTTTCCAGATCACCTGTCCAAGACCCCAAAACCTTGCCGTTGAGCAGGAGCTTGTAAGACGCTTCGCCCTCGTATAAATCGTAGTACGCGACCGCTATATCATACACGCCCTCGGGATAGTCTAAAGTGGTTTCCACGTACGCGGCGGTGGAATTATCGATGGTTTGGACGATCCTTAACCCTGAGGCGGCTTGGAACGGGTTCACGCCCGTGATCTTGTAGCGGTGGAGTGTTGCCATGTCTTCTGCTTCGATGCGCCACGGGTGATGTCCCACGCGTCCGGCAGAATCGGCGATGCCGGAGATGTTGTGGTAGAACTGCACGATGGAATCTCTCCAGACGATGGCGTGACCCGCTTGGTACTCTAATCTGAACAGCATCTCCTTATACCGTTGATCGTCGATGAGACCTTTGAGAGCGGACCATTGTTTCGGGAAAGTGGCGGCGGTCTCGGCGCCGCTGTAGTGCGCGTCGTAGAAGTGTTGGATCACAGTCTTCCCGTTCTTGAGGACGTGCGTGTAGGGCACGTGGTGGAACCACAGAAGAAGGTCGTCCGGAGTGCTGGATATCGACTCGTATTGTGCGGCGATGGCCGACGGGTATTGGCCTGAGTACCCCGTCCCGTTGGACACGGTGCGGTCCATGCCTATGCTGAATGTGTCGGCTCGTGTCCACTGGCCCCAGGGGTTGTTGTCCATGGATCTATGGTGGCTTGGTTAGTCCGGGTCGCATATGAAGTAGTTACCAACTTCCCAGCAGGAAGTTGACATCGAAAACTGGAAAGAGGTACTCATCTGGATTCACTTACTGCGGGTTCGGACCATAGTGGTTGTACGTGATATCCGTTAGCGTCTGCACACCGAGATTGCCCGTATAATTCTCATACGCCGGCCACGACTCCATCGACATGCGCGTAATCGTGTCTACCACCTTTCTATCAAGCCCGAAAGTAAGACGCGTCCAATCTTGCAAGATAGCCACCTCGTTGGCCGTGGGATCCCAGGCCAACTTGCCATACGCATACAAATTCGACATAGCGAGATGCGTGCCTAGCCAGGTAGCATTCTGTCCGACGTTGACCACAGCCGCGTAACCCGACAACTTCTTGCCGAATTTCTTTCCCGATAGGATATCCGTTCCAACGACAGACCTCTGGCCATCGACGCGCAGGTCGAAATCCAGAATCGTCTTCCACAACGGCGGGAGGTAGACCAGATGACACTGCTGACCGAGATACTCCTGCGTGATTTGCAGCTCAATCGCCGACGCGGTATTCTTCAGGTGCGCAAAGAGCGGCGAAACCGGTTCGCGAACCTGGAAATCGATGGGGCCGTATTTGATCTGCACGACAACATTATCGTCGAACTCGTCATCCAAGCCGCGGAAAAAATCCACGGCGGCGTTGGCACGGTCGTCCTTCCAGTTCTCCTCGCGCAGGTTCTTGCTATCGTACACGAAAGCGCGGAACATGACGATGCCGCCGTGGGGCTTGACAGCGCGCGCGAAGAGGTTGGCGCCGTCGGCTAGGGTGCGGTTGTACGTCAGGGGGCCGGGCTGGCCCTCGCTGTTGGCCTTGACGAGGTAGCCCGCCATGTCAGGCACGTGGCTATACAATTTATCCGTGACATCTTGCCACCACTCCACCACCCCCTTGTCGAGGGGATCGAAAGTGTTTAAACCGCCCAATGTCTGGGGCGACGCGAAGTTCAGCGAGATGCCGACCCTCACGCCCCACGGCCTCATCGCATCCGCTATGCGCGCCAGACCCGCAACGTTGGCGTCACTTAGCAAGATCGGATTCGCATTCACGTTGTTCACCACGATGCCGTTCACGCCCACCGACGCCAGCAGGCGCGCGTATTCGCCCACACGCGCAGTAGCGTTGGGCAAGATGCTATTGTTTCCGAAGAAAATGGAAGGGCCCGCGTACCCGCGCTCGATCGTCCCGTCCATGTTATCCCACTGGTTGACCCATCTGATACTTGCGCTCGGGTTTGAGGCGTATGCGACCTCGGAGAAGTTCCCCTGCGCCAGCATAGAGAGGTAGGCGAAGGTTCCGTAGAGGGCGCCGCGCTCATTTTGGCCTATGATTTGTACGCTTCTCTCTCTTTCTCCCTTGCCTTTACCTGTACCTTTGTCATTGTTGCCACCGCTTCGTGTGTCGAGCCAGAATCCATCTTCTTCGAGGTGGGGAATGTCTGGTTTTTTCCCGCCGCTGCTTCTTGTTAGAGCGTCGACGGTTCCGACTACGATTGATGCATCTTTCTTGCCCTGTCCTTTTCCCTGGCCTTTGCCCTTTTTGCCGCCATTGCTATTGCTCTCGTGGACAATGCTGTTCTCCTGGCCTAATACCCCGCGTATACCCTTCTGCAGCTCCAAGCCTGCCGTGTACACGGGGCTTGATCCATTATTGCCGAGAACCGTGATAGTCTGTGGAATGTTCGCCTTCTCGAGCAGAGAGCCTGGTAGCCGTGCGTAGCGTAGCCATGCATTGGAGCCGTCTTCCGCACCCGCTAGGCCGAAGCCTAGGGCTAGAGATGCCAGAATCCAGATCCCGCGCATTTTCTTTTCACCTCCGCCTACTTATGACAATTTACTAGAGGGGATCCTGAGCTAACTACAACAGCAAAGGTGTGTGTGTGTGCGTGTGTGGGAGATCACGGATGTTTATACATGGTTTGTTTCCTCCCCCCACAACTGCCAGATCGGCAACAGGCCGACGATCTAGAACTCATGCGCTCTTATCCAAAGGACTGGGTATGGGTGTCAGAGACGGTGATGATATTAGGGAACGGAGATGTATGTATAGTTTAGCCTAATAGTGACGCTTGATGGGTCCTATTAACCTTGTATAGAAAGCTATACCCGCACGCGCATGGTCTTCGGTATAGTGTGTTGCGAATTTGCTTGGCCCGTCGTTTGTTTTCCCCGCATTGTGTCTTCAGGAATCTAAATATCTGCAGTATGCCATACATGGGTAGTTTGGAATTGGAGTAAGTAGGGGGAAGAATTGGAGAACCTAGCGATCTTTCAGAAATGGAAAGAGAATAAAATCTTGATACAGCCGTATCAAGAGGACCACTATGGCGGGGTATACCCAGATCGGACCAAGCTGGTGTACCGGTGAAGAAATCCGGGATATCCCTATACCTGTTGCCTCTCCACCTGCCTATTGAAGAAAGCTTACTATCCATACTCGCCTGGCACAGCGTCAAGGTCGGTATTGGCAATTCTTTGAGGATTCGAACATCTGGGGTGGTATATGAAGACGCCAATGTGGAAACGGCTCTCGGGGGATACAGCATGATGGTTTCATTATCATTATATGTATCGTTCTGGGAACTAAATCTGGGCCTCGGATGAGCATCATGACATTCTTTGCTAACCTTAGGAGATTACCATTCTCTGAGGTTGTTAGACTCACGCCGGAGGCTTTTCACGTGCCATAAGCGTACGCTAGATTGTTCATATCTTGCGTCCAAAAGAGTTGCTTATTAAAGGATGACTCTATTGCCTCACATGACATGTATTTTACTCCAGATACTTCGTCATCGGGTGTTGTATTTCAAGTCAGTTGATGCTTCAACCTAACACCAGGATTTCATCTCAGCTTACCAGAGAGTATCTGGGGAGGGTTAATATATCTATGACTTTTTGCGTCTAAATAGACCGGAGTGGAAGCATGAAGGGACGGCCCGAACTGGTATGACTTTTTAGGGTGAAACTGGCGTACTAGGAACATTAAGTGTTGAGAACAACCAAGTAATACCTCCGTCAGGCGAGGACATCTCGCCGCCAGTCGCGTTATAGCTCCAATTTCCCACGTGCTTGAAAAGGGGGTTTGGACTGCTTAATGTAATCGACATGTTCTCCCAGCCTTTAACTCTAAGTGTCAGTCTTATATAGATTTACCTGCTCGGAATTAGTCGACAGAGGGGGAAAGGAGCCTTACTATGCGCCGGCGCAGGGGGACATATACCGCCTGCGCACTCCATGGCTATGTAAAAGACTTTGCCGCTTTGGCCTTGACCTATATTGTTGTTAGCTATGTCTTTAGAAACAGCTTTGTTTCTATCGTTCTGGGGGGCCCGTCGTACTCGTAGAAAGATTCGACGCAGGTTGATCGTTTACAAAGATAGCTTGGTCCCACATAGAGGTAGCTGCATTATATGTGTCTGCGGAGTAACTATTAGCTGTGATTGTACTAGGCGCATACACGTAAAAAGCATGTCCTACAGTCTGTCCTGATTTTTGCCGAAGGAGCCTCGATTACCGGTGTGCCATAGGTAACGTTTGGTGTGAGCGCATATGGAATGTTGCACCAGTTACCTCCGAGATCGGTGCAGTAACCTAGGCCATCGGGAGAATTCTCCGACACGCCTTGGATGAAGTCTTTATCGAGAAGAATGCCGCTCCACAAGGCGAGAGCCCCCGTCATAGCCTTGGGGGCGATGGGTAGGGTGAGCGTGGCCGAAGCTTTGACGATGGTGGCATTGTTAGAAGTAAAGAGAGTGATGACCTCGAGGTCTTGCTCGGCGCAACATAGGTGTATGAGTGCGAAGACGACGACGCTAAGGGCTGCAGGAATGCGCATCATTGTAACAATCGTTTGTTTCAGCGTCAGCCTAGAAGCCACGTTTATTGACGCTTTGTGATATATGTGTGTGAATGTGGAAAGGTAAGGTTCCCTAGGTGAGAGGTTCCATCTAAAAGAACTACTCGAGGAAGACCGGCGTCTAGGAGTATTATATTATCGTTCAATGCTCGAAGCTATCGGTTGCGACAGCCTTGAATTGGTAAATATCTGAAGACAAGGAGGTGACGACCAAAGGCTCGGTTCTCCTAGTCCTACCGCGCTTACTTCAATAGCTCAGTATGAGCAAGAAACACCCCGGCGCCTGTCCTACGTTCTGTTGCAAAGCTTGAACTGTCAGTTTATGCTGTCTCAGAATATGTGCCTGCCAGAGGTGACGTACGGCCGTACTAATCCGTAACCATGACACAGAGGAGCTGTCACAGCTTGCTCTAGGCGTCTATCACATAACACTCGCATGATACAAGGTGCTACAGCATGTGTAAGGCGATAAGTTTTAATTCACGTTTCAACTCGTTAAAAGTAACACAAGGTCATTGCAAACATAAACTCATTGTCATTCTTCACACCACCTCGTTAAGTTTAGCTCCAGCCCTATACAGCAGCCACAGACAGCTCAAGTTCCCAGTCCACCACGTGAGGCCCCGGATCTGGCTCCAGAGGTCGTGATCAATGAGGATATAGACGGCGCTGTAAACGAACCTCGCAGTGACATATAGCAGCCCCGCGCGATTGATCAGATGTCTCTCGACGCCCGCGAACGTGGCGAAGCCCAACGCCGCGACGAATAACGCGTAGTTCTCCACCGAGTTGGCGTGCGCCGCCTCGTTGCGCTTGAGCATCGCGAGCTGCTTCTGCGTGATCTTCCCCGACTTCACCGCCACGTCGCCGTATTTGGCCAGGTCCTCACGCGGCGAGGAGTTGTGGTCGATGCCGTAGATTTGCTTCAGCGTGCGTGAGGACAGGAGTCCGTACGCGAAGACGAATTGCCAGCTTAGGAGACCTGGCGCCCAGTTCGGAACCGATACTCCGGCCGCGGCGGTCCCAAGGCCGAGAGCTGCTGCAAGGGATGCCATGATGAATGACGTGCTACCTTGTGCGTAACAGTCTAGTATGGATGTTAGACACTTCGCTCTAGCTTTTAAGTTTCGGTATGGAAAGCTCACGTGATAGAGAGATGTATTAGTACTAAGACTTGTTGAGAGCAACAGGAACCATTGAAGCCGTGTTTCAAGCTGTTTGTCCATTTGTCTTACATAGCAGCTGGTCTCTTTATAGTCTGACGAACAGGCGCTAACACCCTGGCACTCTCACTACAATACTAGACCTTGATAGGTAAGCCTACTCGCTGATTCATCAATCCAGGTCAGATCGTGACGCTAGAGTATGGCGTAGCTGCATAGACGAGAGTGTTTCTATTATGTTTGTGGTTACATACAACTATACTATGGTAAGCCTTTGAATTGACATGAAACTCAAGACTGGCTGTAATTATAATTGTATACTTTTGCTAGCATGGTAATGTTCACCTATGTCCTATTTGAGTTGAGCTTCTGTACCTCCTTTTTGACTCATTCGTCATTGAACACGATGACTGGAACGACTATATGCTGTCCACGTGGGGTTATACGGCATCGTACTGAGATTAAGGGAGACCATAAAGTAGTTCAGCTTCAAAACCTCACCAATCAAAAACCCTTGCAGAACGTTGCGGTATGGTAGTTGCTTACATCCGGATGCCAAGCGCTTTGCCGAAAGAGCCACCCATAACAGTGTTAGTCATCGCGCATGAAGGATTCCGGATGACAACGGAACTTATCGACAATCTAGGGTTCTTATTTTCAATACTTACTCTAGAGTACAGAATATTACGCGAGATCTAGGTGAGGTAGCGATATACATAGAATAATGTTTATAATCCAACTAAGACGCTGTTCGATTGGACTCTGTTCTAGATGCTTCTAATTGTTAGTGTCAGACATCTCCTAACGTTTGAGCGTGAGACCCGATTACGTCCAGTTTGCCCTCCTGTATTACCTCGTACCCAGTAATCTAGCAGGTCTGTGGTTAGCACGAAGGGTAATTAGCTGATGCTGTCAAACAGACCTGTTGACTACCAGATATGTCGGATACGCATTTCAACCTGCTGTCATCAGGCGTAAAGTGCCTTGGCTTCGCCGGATATAGTCGCCGTGTTCTATGGTCAACAATTCTAAGACAGCCTGACAATTCGAGGCCTCCTTTGGGTCATCGGAGATTGTGCTGAGATCTTGGGCCTCAGATCTTTCGGCTTGGTGTGCTGAAGCCGCATATCAATCAAATCCGGTATTATTGGGTACGACATTCGCGATTTCTTTCGAACTCTTGCCCTGAGACGCGTTGCCTTTGTCTGAGAAATGAAAGAACTATGTGATCCTGTATCTCAGGCTCATCCGACCGGGAACTTGTAAGTTGTGCTATTAACACCTAGCATAGCATCGCATATTCTAGTATCGTGTAGTTATATGTATGTGTTGTCAAGTACAAATGTAATAGATATATATAATGGAAGGGTGCCATCGCCATCGGTGCATAAATATGACAGATAACCGTGTGTAATCAGCCACTTACCAATATCATCAGAGACGAATAAGTCAAGATAACACCCCACCATCATACTTTCGGCAATGGCAGCAGAAAAGCCCGTAATGGACTTAACAACAACAGGGATCAACAGCACGACCCTATTCAACGACCTCATGTGCCGTCGCGACACCGTGCTGGAGCGTCAGAGGTTCTTCACGAATATCGCTACCACAGAGACCCAAATAAGCTTGATATATAGCTACCTCGTAACCTACCATAAGCAAGGTCGCTGGGGAGCGACCAGGGACATTGCTGAGAGGCATTTACCCACTGTTCTCTCACGGCAAAGAATGTTCATGGAGCTGTCTTCCGACCTGCAGTGTCTGTACATACGACATCTTTGGGAGTATATCTCCCAGCCCGAAAAGCGTAGCGGTGGTGGCGGCGCCGTCAAATATTTCCTGCCCGAGGAGTTAGCTGTCAAGGCTGTCCTCGTGCCGGAGTTTATCGCTAGTATGGTGAATGATACGCAGCTCAGGTATCTGATCACCACCAATACGAAGAATTGGTTCGTCTGGTGGGAGGAAGGTATCAAGGCCAGGTTTGCGAGGATCACCTGGCCAATTCTTAGGTTGATGATGGAGGGTGAACAGATGATCAACAACAGCTTCAACAATAGTAACAATAACTTGATCAAAGACGAACTGGAGGAGAAAGATGACCAGTCGGCGAAGCCGTTGCAGCAGGCTCCTGTCAGATTTAGGCAGTAATGAATAATGCCGAAGGGGCTTACTGCGGCTAATGCCGATTCGAGTTACTCACACTCGTGATATGTCGAGAGTGTCAGAGATTAACAAGTGCCTTACGTACTTTAGGTACATATAAAGAGAGGGATGGGAATCGATCCTATGAAGCGCTAGAACCTATAAACAGAGCTTTGCTGCGTTCAGATTTTGAGTGGCACAAATTACATAGATTGATACACTCACTTTGTCTCTGGCATCTTATCACATACATCACCCCGCTCGAATGTACAACGAAATAATAGATCTCTTGCCATCTTCACAAATATAACTCACCTCGCAATTTTCATCTGCAAATAGGCTCCTCGGGACACCTAGATACACAACTTCTCTAGAAAGTTATTCATGTTATACACGAAATAATATTTTCTTGAAGGAAGAAGTAAAGCCTTGAACCTGGCCTCACGAAAACCTGCTATGTATACCCCGCCAAAAGGAATACGACCAATCAAACCGCTGTAGTAGTGTAGTGGTTATCATTCTAGCCTTCCAAGCTTGAGACCGGCGTTCGATTCGCCGTTACAGCATTACATCCTCAATAAGCTGAGAATCCAGTGCCCTTCGTAGCATCGGATTTCAGGTCGTTTTTTTTTCTTTCTAGGTCTGCTATTTACTTCTCTTTTCCCAACGGTTACGTATAGTTATTCTGGGGCGCTGTTGGCGCTATAGGCATAGCTACGGCTAGAAGCTAGAACCCCGCAAGACTCGGGGGATCTAGTTAGGTCCCTGTGTCAGCTTGCTCGGGATTACAAACGCCGACAATTTCGAAGTCTGACTGAAGAAACACATTTATTTTTCAAAGAGTCTCACTGTAAACATGTCAGGCAACGCGTTGATTTTGGATGAAATAAGAAGACGAAAATGTAAGAAATTATTAACAGGTTGTGAACTAAGATGAAACGCGACAAGTGCCAACCTAGCGAAATCATGCCTAACCCCTAAAGTGCTCTCTCATCGGCGCAAACGTAATCCAGCACCTGCAGTAACAACACCCCAAACCATCCCCTATACCGTCCTCAGCACACCCTGGAAATACTCCCCAACCTCCTCCCAACCCTCCTGTTCCAAAGCCGTCACGAGGCCAACATATCCATCCGGCCTCACTATCACAAGAGCACCAACACCAGGATCAACACCATACCCTTCGTATGCGCGTCCATGCCCAGAGTGATAGCTCTCGGCATCTACAAGAACCTTATCGTAATCCCAGCCGAGCTTCGAATCAAAGGGATGATACGTCTCGTGCAAGCCCCTTAACAAATCTACTTCCCTCCTCTCGGCTGTATGGATCAGCAAGACATCGACGACAGAGAGATCGCGATCGGTCTTGAATCGAGAGATATTATTGTTATTATGCGGGTCGGCGGCCGGCGATAGCTTGATGGTGGGATAGACACTCAGAATGTTGGCGGCAAGCCAAGCGCCTAGGTCGTTTACCAGTTTCTGACGCCGGGGTGAAAGGATGTCGCCTGCAAAAACGACGAGTCGGAAACGTCCGTCCGAGGGCATCTTGTGGTGCATGTGCCATGGTCGCGCGTCGCTTTGCGCGAGCACTTGATAGGACGGGAACCGCATCCCCGGCTTGCAGTTCGTGGCCAGTGATGGCTTGCTCTGTGCCGCGGTCACGGGGACGGGGATGCGATTGCTTTGCTTATTTGCTGTTGCTGTGTCGCCGTTCGCCATGTCCTTCGCGACGATAATGCTAGTGCGGTAGTCTACGCCTATGCCGCTGGTAAACTAGAGTTTTGTGTGTTTAGCAAGACCTACCCAATTTTAAGGAGAGACAACTTTGATGATCTATGAGGAAAATACTGGATAGACTGGATGACGCACCATGTGGCTTAGATTAAACGCCGCGCCGAACTCCTCCATCGACACGCCCGTCTCGTCCATGATGTCCTTGGCCGGTCGACCCGAGAACAGCCTAGAGAACTTGTGGTCGAAGGCGATGAGTTCTTTAGCAATTTGTTTGCGCTCAAGCTCGTAAGTCGAAAGCACACTCGGTTGCAGTATCCTCTTGCATACAAGCCCGAGCTTCCACCCAAGATTGTATGTATCTTGCATCGAGACGTTCATGCCTTGGCCGGCCTTGGGGGAGTGCGTGTGCACGGCATCTGAAGATGTCAGCATTGAGACTAAACCAGAGGGAAAGGGCATGTCTAGATAGAAGTCAACTAACCGCCGGCGAGAAATACTCGGTCGAACTTGCTGAACTTGTCCCCGACTCGTTGGCCGATCTGGTATGCGGTCCACCTGATGGGTTGTTAATAGCCTCCAAAAGCGGTTGAAGTGATATGGGGAGGTGTATACCAGTCGCAGTAGTGATAATCCAGCTTATACGGGCTGATGATCTTTCGGGCAGCCTTGAAGATCATCTCCGGCGTGATCTTAGATCTATCGACCCGTACACCCCCGGCCGAGACCTCGGTTAGCTGGATGTAAAGACGCACCAGCTTGTTTTCTCGAGGGATAATCATGAGACTTCCCGACGAGGCGCTGTGAATCATGCATCGGTTTCGAATATCCGCTGTTCATTTGCGCTATGAGTACGCGATACGCAGCGTGATGCAGTAAATCAATAAAAGGGGGAAAGGAGAAGTTTCCATACGAAAGTCAGTAATCGGTACAATATCCAGCACGCCCCAGATGAAGTCAGTCATCTCACCGCGCATCTGGAAATCCTCGCCGAGCGTCTTCCTTGTCCACGAATGTGCGCCATCACATCCTACTACGTACTTGGCCCTCACCACTTCTTCCCTAGGGTTGCTCCGGCCGTTCGATTTTTTGATCATGGATGCCACATCGTCCTCGGCAAGATTACTCCTGAAGAGGCCATCGCTCAAGTTACTCAGTCTCTGAGTCGGCGTAGCCTCTGCTTCAGTAAGATGACGCAGCCTAACGGTTACTGGGTAAGAATCATCGTCGTCGTCGCCGATAGTCTGCTCGTCGATCGAGAGTGACGTAGGAATGACCTTGCGCTCGACTCTGATTTGACCCTGTCGGTCGTCGGGACAAGCGGGGTGCGGGTACGACGCAGCGATAGCATCCAGGAAAAAAGTCTCCATACGGCCCTGATGTAGCACAGATTCCGTGAACCGCGATAGGCCCATCGCATTATCCGGTGCGCGATTGTTACATCGAATCCGACCGTCTGGATCCGGGTTCCAGAAACTCACCTCTAATTAATTAATATGACAGTGCATTAGCAAATTGGGGTACTGAGAGCATTACACACGTGAGGCATGCATGCCGAGGGACAAGTAAAACACCAATGAGACGACTACGAGGTTATTGCCATACCGAACATTTGATTTGCTTCCTTCCATACTCTCTCGCTTATGCCGAAGCTGTCGAGTATCTCGAGAGTTCGAGCTTGGAAGCTGTGATGCGTCTTAGTGAAACGGACTGCGACTCAATGTCGTGCGGCCTATATACCCATCTGCCTGTCCAGAATATACCTTGTCGGATCGCTTATCCACAATCCTTGTTACGACTCCAAGTCTAGAGAGCCACTGCCACATATAAGTTAGAAATTGCAGTGAGTTAGAGGGGCTCATATGGCTTATGAAAGAGCCGTGAGATACTGATAATTCGTAAAAAGCATAATCTCTTATTCTATATTATCGTTCAAATGGACAATAAACGGACACGGATGACTCACCAGTGCAAGCATTAGCCCGGCCGGGCCGGCGCCTACTATCAGCACATCAACTTTTGACGGGGTTGAAGAAGCCATTGGTATCAGTTGGTTTTCAATGCCGCATTGTATTAAATTTTAGGTCGATGAGAGAAGGGAGAAACGCCAGATTTAAAGACTGGGTAATCAAGTGGACTACGAAATTTGCGCAGTGTCGATGAAATGCGATTCTCTGCGTAATGACCGAATATGCAGAGATGACTAGGATTCCTTGTTGTGGATACTAGTATCTATCTCGATATTCGCTGAATCATCATCTAATAGGATAAAAATGTCTTTGTCTGATGTTGTCCTGTAATCGCCTATTTTGCTTAACGCTCGTGACAAAGAGCGAATATGGAATTTGAGGTGATGAGCAAGCCATGACAAAGCTATTATCTGTGGGGATAAGCCAGCTCTTGGCCGTGGTTGATTACTTAGGTGAGATAAACTCTAATTTCTCGCCATCGTATGCGTCGCTCATTCATCTGTTGGTCCTATCCCTGATGCAAGCGTCAATTGCATAGGCGTTTCTAAGATAGGCAACCTGCCCGTGACCAACGGCTAGGCGGGTTGACCGACTGGAGACAGCCGTCGTACACCCTCCGCTAGCCGGGTCTTACTGTACCCTAAGTCCGTATATGGAAGCCGGGGTTCAGTCCGCGGGGTTCCCCAGTCGCCCAAGATCCCTTCTGACCCGCCAAACTTTAGATCCAGCGCCACGTTTTTGATTACCAGGTAGAATTTCAATCCAAGGTACGGGCTCGATACCACTATACAAGGTGTCGTCAGCATCGAGTTTTGCGTTCTCTGCAGTATCCATATTGCTTTCTCCTTGGCCGTTGGAGTCGGGGTCTTCATTCCCGTCACCTTCGTCACCCTCGGTTTGGAAGTACAGGTCCTCCGTATATGCCCAACTTGGTGGGTCAAACTTGCCGCTAACAAGAACAATCTGCCCGCCCCTGGCCCTCACATCTTCGACTTGGCTTGTGGATATGTGGCCTAAGAGATGAAGATCACCATTTGCAACATCGATGCCACGGACTAAAACGAGGCCGAGACTTCGAGAATACCGAGGATCTAGGGTTAGTCCATGTGATGTATCAATGAACGGTATGCCTTCTGGGGTCAGTGTCGTAATTATCTGCTCAATCGAAGACATTGATGATGATTTCGCTTGGTGCGTCTCGTCCACATCCAAATCCATTGGCGACCCGGAGTTTGCACCTCCACGTGTTGTGTCTCCATGACGCGTGTTGTTCCCAAAATTGCGGAAAGCGTTAGCGTTTTCGACTTCCACGGCGGCGAGAAGAGAACCATTGATTGCGTCAGCCACAAAGTCCGGCTGTGTTTGAAAATCATAGCACAAGACTCCAAAAATTCCGCGGCTATTACCCCTAAATCGAACTTGCCATGGAAACATACACGTAAGTGGCCTTTGAAACCAGCCAGTATGTTCTCTACCGCCTGTCGGGGATGAAGGCTCTGCATGGAAGTATGCCATTGTATGCATGGAGCGTAGGTTAGAAGCGGTCCGAGGACTACCCTGACCAGGCTGTGAAGGTAAAATTGTGAAGCAGGCTAGGTTACAGGCACCTTCCAAGCTTTCTACGGCTTCTGCAGGGCCCGTCTGTGACATATACAGGACATCAGAAGGACGCAGCTCCCCAATAAGGGAGACCAACAAGTCTAGGCCAGTCCCCTGAATCCAGCCCGGCGTATTGATTATAAGCGGATATGACCCTAGAGTATTGCGGTAATGGGCCATGAGGTCAATAGCCATTTCGATATATAAGGCGGGATGTGAAGCTGGAGAAAGCGAAGCCAGGGCATGAGATCGGACAGTGCGGATGCCGGGGACATCGACAGGCCGACAAAACGACGGGGACAGCACAGGCTTCGTTACCAAGACAAGGGCTATATGGCCAGGAATACAATATTCTGGTTGTCCCGGGTCGAGATCAAGGACAACTACTCCTTCATGACCTTTCTTTCTGTTTTTGCGGGGCGCACTTGTCAGTAGGCGATTTGTTAAAATCTTACCGAATGTAGATTTTCCAGATGATTTGGGGCCAGTTATCATGATGGAAGTAAGTCTCGAGTTGTTTGAGTCAATAAGTGTTGCCATCTGTCGGTTCCAGTCCGGCGGTGACTTTAAGTCTTGAAGGGCAACCCTCTTAGGCCCATCCTCTGAAGTATAAAGCTTTCAAAAATGAGCACTTGACAGTCTGAGCTGAGGACATGGGGACTTACAATACAAAATGACTCATTGAATGAGGCAGCTTTGTCTTTCACAGGTGAACTAGGGCTCTCCCACCAAAGCTTGCGAAACAAAGGCGAAAGCATTCCGATACTCTTCATCTCCTGGGCGCGAGGATGCGGATGGAGCTCCAAAGTGGCATCATCTGTACATCGGACAACTGGTAGAGCATGAGATTGGGGGGCATAAACCCAGTGTATGTCTTTAGATGGCTTAAAAATAGCGCCGTAAATAGTCACCTCGCCGGACTCTATACGGATACCATAAAGCCCTAAAATGACTATCCTCTGTAAAGAGCGTGTCAATACCGGATCAGTCACATCCAATTACACAATACGAAGGGAGCTCACCTCTCCGTCCACAAGCTTTAGCTGAAACTCTCCATTATTCTTTTTGCGGAAACTATTCTTTGCGGGCCGGAAGCTTGAGAAGTTAACTGGCTGTGTTATATGTGTGCTCCCATTATCCTCCGCTTCCTCTAGAGAAAAGGGGGATGAGCCCCTCGAAAGGTCATCAGCTTGACTGATGGATGGTTTGGGTAATTCAACTGGGACTACACTGCTTTGCGATATGGACTCAGCAGAAGGACCATTGCGCTCGGCGATGGCGCTCCGAGTAGATCTGGCTTTTCTTGTCTTTTTCTCGGAGCTGGCCGCTATTTTGCTGGTATCAATCGAGGCCGCGTTGGGACTCTCTGGCCCTACACCCTCAGCAACTGGGGTTGAAGTAAGTAGCGGTTTCTGCCCTAACAGCTTTTTCCGCAGGGCAAAGGCGCTCATAGCTATGCATAAAATCAGCAAATTTGCATTCTAGTATCAGATTCGACTAGACCTACGCTGGGTCGATTCTTCTGCATTTAGCTTCCTCCTTTTACTAGTAGACATGTTTCAAGAATTAATCTGCCAAGAGCCTAACAGATGTCCTTGTTCAAAAGAAACATCGGATTATAATATCGTGGGAAATCACGTATTAATATATTATTTGGGATTTGGGCAGGAGCTAAAGTCAATGACAAACTCTCAGAAGGCGTGCACTGAACGCGAGGGCCTATTTGTGTTGTATCCCTTATGCTGATGGGGGGTACAAGTACATGAACTTTTGACTGAGCCGATTAAACCATTTGCTCAATGCCACTAGAATGCGCCGGCACCATGTTATTCCGGCAAGTTTTTGTTCACCGGCCATTTGCGCTTGGGCGCCTGCAGTTTGTCAACAGAGTGGGTTGATGTACCTACAGTTATAAAGTGCTAAGGAGGTACAAATAACGCCTTAGCGCAACAGGAGGCTGGTTGGCAGTACCTAGCGTTTTCCTTGATTGCTGAAGCTAGCCCAATAAAAAGTTTGGTTAGCATCGCGTAACTCGAAAAATTGCTAACCACAGGCACCTGCACTTAGGAGATGGCGCAAAAGTGCGGATCTGTAGCTCCAAAAATTTCTTGTGATCCGATTCACGCCCACCTCGCGATTCTTCAACACCGCCTATACTAGCCACACCAACATCGTCATTCCGTATCTCTATTTCCACACAACCCCCAACAGCTCTTCGTATTGGCGACATCTTTGGATGTAATCTGCCGAAATGAGGAGCTCAAAGGCCGCCATCGGCTCGTTGAACAGCATGGTTAGCAAGGTGCGCCAGGAGAAGAAGAATGGTGCATCCGCAAAAGCTCCCGCCGCACAGAAGACGTTCAAGAGCACCGAAAACGCTCAAGATTCAAGCAGTGACAGCGATTCCTCTAGCAGCAGTAGTGGTAGCGATAGCGATGGCAACGACGATGATCTTGCAGCAGCACGCGCCAAATTCCTCGAGAAAAAGTCGGCCAAGCAGAAACAAACTATTTCGGCAAAGGCAAACGGCATGAAGCCAGTAGCCGGAACGCCCGTTAAGCCTACGTCCAATGGGAACACCCCGACATCTGCGCAAAAGCCCGTTGAAGATTCCAGCTCTGAATCTGAATCTGAATCTGAATCCGAGTCAGAGTCAGAGACGCCCAACTCCAACCCCGCCTCGGCGACCAGCAAAGCCGCATCTAGACCTGTCGAAAATCAGACGAAAGCCAACATTAGCAAAGCTGGCGATGAGAGTAGCAGCGAGAGTACGAGTTCTAGCGGTAGCTCTAGCTCTAGCGAAGAAACCCCCAAATCCGGTTCTCAGGCGAAGGCAAAAAGCAAAGCAGTCAATGGCAATGCCCCAGCTGAGGAGAGTGATGACTCCAGCGACGACGATATGCCTGATGCCGGCGCGCAGGTGAGCGAGAAGGGTGCTGAGAAAGATGCAACAGCCAATGGTCAAGATTCATCCAGCGAGGAAAGCGACAGTGACAGTGAAAGTGATGATGAAGGCGACGGCGGTAATGCGACTGTTGCTAGAAGTAACGGCAAAGTCGCCGCGAAATCAACATCTCAGTTGTACGATCTTTGCCCTTCTATCCGCTCTGATTCCACCCTAACCATCATTGTCTAGGCCCCATGCCCCGTGGCTCAACGGCTCCGATTTCATGCTCCGCAAGGCTTCTTCCAATAATCCAGGCAAAGAGGTATCGGATTTCCTCAGCAGTGCCAACCTAGAGGACAAACAAGTTTGGTACTTTACTGCGCCGGCCTCTCTGCCCATTACTGTCTTAAAGGATATGGAGATTGATCTGGCTAAAGCAACACAGGGTGGCGCTTTGTTGACCCATAAGGGTGATGACTATGGATTAGATCTTGAAGCCCACGCCACGACCACTCAAATACAGTTACTCATACCTTCCAGTAGCGGCGACAAGTATACAGCTTGTAAGCTATGCGGTCCTTTTTTTTTTTTTTTTTGGGATAATTCTAACTATTTTGATTTTCATAGTGAACCGGGGTATTGACTCTACCGTTCACTTGAGGCGCATGGCTAAGTTCGGGCCTGGCGGTGAAGCCCATGCTACCGCTACAGATGATTACGTTCCAAAGCCCAAACCTATTCGAGAACAGCCCGAAGGTCTCCGTGTACGCTACACGCCTATTGGCGTACCGACGCCAGCAATTCCTACTCCAGCTTCGACAAAGACCTCGAAAACGCAAGGTCAAGCTCAGCCGTCTTCCACTTCAGAGAACCGGTCAGGGGGGGATTCCGATGTCGAAATGGCCTCACCCCTTCCCCAGGCCACACCCGTCAGCAAGACAAAGCCATCCAAGTCAAGCACTACGAAGGCAGAGCGCAAGCGGAAACATGCTGGCGACGAGGATACAGCTACGTCTACCAAAGCCAAGACTTCTACGCCGTCTGAGAAACCAGCCAAGCGGTTGAAGGCTCAAGAAAACAACGCAAAGAAGCAGACACTCGTGCAGCCGCCCAATGTTGCAGTTGTCTCTAATGCTACCCCATCGAAGGAGACGCCCAAAAAGACAAAAGAAAAGAAGGAAAAGTCAAAGAAGGACAAGCCGCCAAAGGCAGTGACGACTCCATCTAGCACACCGACTACTGCACCGAAACAGACTCCCATTCCTGTGCCGACTTTTCCTGGAATGAAGCGATGAAGAATCGGACTAGCTAATGTCTGTTAGTACGAGTCCGCGCTTCAATACCTACCAGGCATGAACTTCATCAGCGACTAATAGAGGTGCTTAGTGGCATCCTGTACACAATGACTGCTGGTTTGAATACATGGGGGAATTGACCTCCTACTTGAGGCATATTACTCTGCACCGCAAGGTGCTTAGAGTGGCACTAAGAAGAAGGCGTCTGGCGTTTCTGGCTATAGTTCACAAAATGGTGTTCACTCTGGCATTTGGCAGAATGCCCTAGTTGGTGGTTTGCACCTTTGGCATGTGCATGACGAATTGTCTATATAAGAGGAGCGAGTGTCATCTTGCTTATAGGCTATTAGTGACACCCGGACAGCTGTTTGTATCAAGACATCGACCTTTGACTGGGTCAGGTACTTAGGTATATACGAACAGCAAGTTTTGAAGGGTCAGTCTGATAAATGAATAATAGGAATCAATCAAGGAGTGTCATGCTGAGTGAGATATGTCTGGTGCGTCGAGCCCAAAGGATCCCATTGTGATCTCTATGTGCGTATCCAATTGCCCCGATTTTATCAATCTCTTACACTATACCCCAGATGTAGAAGTAGGCATCGGATCTGGTGGAGTCTCAAGTAACTTGACAGGTCAGCCGGCCCAGTTAATAACTTCCAAAGTATCGGTTACTGTTTTCCGCATACATGCAATAGTATCTATTTAGCATAGGAGGACCATCTTTGTCGACCTGAAACATGCTTCCCGTCGCATGCGCTGAGCTTGCCATTCGTGTTCGGAGTCCACTTGGCTGGTGTTGTGCAGCATCAATTGTTCACATATCAAATCTATGTCTTGAAAGTTGGTGCTACGGTATAGAGACCTCCGATAAGTACCCGAGCCGCTCGATCGGCAAGGACAACCCCGACCAGCCGACACGCATTTACAACCTCGACAACGCTTCCGCTTCGGACGCGGCCCTCTGGACTCCTAACGCGTGCCGAAAACCACCTTATCTGACCTGTCACATGATTCTTACAAGTTGAGAAGGCCGTGCATCTCTGTTTAAGCCTCCCGCAAAAGAGACCGGGCCTCGTTTCCCTCCCTACCTCAACCTCCAACACCACACCCAACAGACATTCTCTCACACAGACTCTCACCATGGCACCAACAGTCCTCCTCATAGGCAACCTCACACACGCAGAAGACGAATGGCGCGCCCTAGGCTCGAAGTACAATCTCCTAGAATTCCGCTCGGGGACGCGCGAGGAGTTCCTGTCCAACTGCCGGAACGGCGTCTACGACTCCGTGATAGGGTGCTACCGGTCCAACGGGTCGACGCGCATAACGGGCCCCTTTGACGCGGAGCTCGTCGATGCCCTTCCGGAAGGCTGGAAATACGTCGCGCATAACGGCGCCGGTTACGATACCGTTAGTGTGGACGCTTGCTCCAGGCGCAAGATTGCGGTTTCGAATACGCCTATTGCGGTGGATGATTCTACGGCTGATACAGGTATTTTTCTCATGCTCGGGGCGCTTAGAAGTGAGTTCCTTTTGCTTTATCATGATTGACATTTGTTTGGTTTTGGAATCCAGATTGCTTTTTCATTTTGCCCCACGTTGAGGACCCCGCTATCACTACTATATGATAAGTCGCCACCTGATACAAAAGTAACGATGCATCAACATTCCCCACGTTTCAAAAAGGCGTTCTCACCAAGTGATGCATCTCAAAAAGAATCAGAAGTATATGATGCAAACATCTAAGAACATAAGGTGACAAGACTACGATCAAAAGAACTGACCAAAATCCCAGTGGCCCACTACTCCATCACAGCGCTGCGAGCAGGGAAATGGATAGGGGACACACCCCGCGGCCACGATCCCAAGGGTAAAATCCTGGGTATATTAGGGATGGGCGGGATCGGACGGGCGACGGCCAAGCGCGCCCGCTCCTTCGGTATGCGCATCATATACCACAACCGCAACCGTCTCCCGCCCCATCTCGAAGACGACGCGGAATACGTGTCCTTCGACGACCTTCTGGCGCGCTCAGACGTTCTATCCCTCAATCTGGCCCTTAACGCGTCGACACGACATATTATCGGCGAGAAGGAATTAGCAAAGACGAAAAAGGGCGTCGTGGTCGTGAATACGGCCAGAGGTGCGCTTATTGATGAGAACGCCCTTGCGGAGGCGCTGGAAAAGGGCCATGTTTCGGCTGTTGGATTGGATGTGTATGAGAATGAGCCGCAGATTCACGAGGGGCTGGTCAAGAATCCGAGAGCTTTCTTATTGCCGCATGTGGGTACTTATACCCATGAGACTGGTACGGAGATGGAGCGTTTGGTCCTGAAGAATCTCGAGACGGCGGTTGATGAAGGGAAAATGCTTACGCTTGTTGCGGAGCAAAAGGGCCTTGAGTGGGCGCCGCCTGCTAAGGATATTGATGCGTAGGAAGCTTTAGAAGGGTATAAACTCACGTTAGATTATTAGAACCTGCAATGTATGAGAATCCAACGCATATATGGCTTTCACGCAATAAGCAGGTATACAATCAAACTGCTCATCAGAAAAACGTTGGAAATTTACAATCTAGCTACTAGACTATATCTAAGCATCTAAGATAGCATTGTTGTTAGCACCCTCAATTCTCTTTCAAGGGTGACTGGTCATCGACCGTGAGACCTAAGCAGAGGTGAGCTTCCCCTTGCTTCTTTTCTCCTCATCGTTTTGCAAATGTAAAGACAGCTCCAACATGTAACGTGCAAATGCTAAAATGCCATGTGTTGTTAGCTGTTAATCATCATGCATCATTATCATCATCCTCTTAACACCGCTCACCATCACTCACCACCACCCTCCTTCCCGTGCGGAAAAAATATCCTAATATCTTCTCTGCTGCTGCTCATCCTTCTTATCAGGATGCGGATATTCATAAGTTAAATGTCTGACCTCCCCTTGCTCTGAGAAAAACTGCCTCGCCCTCCCCGCCGCCCAAGACTGCCACAAGCTCTGAAACCTCGGGTCATAGTGGTCAAAATACTGCATGCCAGGACTCTCGCAGACAGGGCATTTCTTAGCCACCGGTTCCCGCTCGTCCCCCTCTCTGTTAGGGCCGCGGGAATAACACATGTTCATCTTCAGCGGCTTCTTGTTATGTCTGCGATTGTTCTCCTCGAAGGAGACCATGGCCTTCAAATGCGCGTGATAGCCCGTGTGCAGCCAGCCACTCTGCTGCATCTGCTTCATCTGCACCATCTCGACCTTCTCTATGCTCGGGCACTCGTGCAGGATGTGCAGCGCCCGCCAGATCCCCACGCGACGACAGGTCAGCGTGTGCACGCGCTCGAAGGAGGGCCGCTGGTGCATTTCCGGAAACCCGTTGCTCTGCTGCTTCACGAGCTCCGCGCCGCAGTTCAGGTGCAGCTCTTCTAGGTGCCGGCACGATCTACCCAGCGTCGCTAGTGTGGCGATGGGAACGTCGCCGTGCTCTGATATCCATCTGTTTTGACTTGTTGTTAGCGCGCCATGTGTGTACGTATGTATATCTATATATCTATATCCATAGAAGCACTGCATTCAAGTGGTTGGTAGGTACGGGTGTGAGAGTTAGGTATACCCAGGCATGATGTGGGTGGTGGGAGGCGTACGTGAATTTCTTCAGGTTAGGTACATGACTTATCAACTTCTCGATCATGTTCAGCGTCCTCTCAGGAAAGTCCGGCCCGTTGTTGACTTCCAGCTGCAGATGTGGCAGGTCTGGGAGATAAGGCCCCGGGATGAGGCACTCGTTGATGATGCGCTCGGCGGCATCCTGGTCGTCATTGTCCTTTATGCGGACAACCACGCGCTCGCCTAACTTATTGCTGAAAATCTCATAGAGCTTATGGCTTGACAGGCACAGCGCTCGGAGGGAACTGCAGTCGTATACCTATATATATCGACATATGTTAGTGAGTAATGGTTATTTGGTTCGGTTTTATCTATGCAGCCTTGGTTTACTAAGGCAGGGGTGCAGCGCAACGTACATGCTCGGCCAGCATAAGTAGTAGCTCGTTGATTGAGGCGAATTCAACGGCGGCGGACCGTTTCGCAGTTACTGCCATGTTTATTGCGTTCCCGGAGGGGTATAGGGATGAGGGTGTCGTATTAGAGTAGTACTTAGATTGAGTTTAGTGTTTGTGTTGTACAAAATTCATCCGAACTTTTTTGTCTTCCTGCCTGTTGTATGTATGTCATAATTCACGGTGGACAAAGAAAAGGGAAAAAAAAAAAAGTTTCAACCTAGGTAGTTTAGTTGGTTGCCTGAGGTAGGCAACGTTTTGAACCTTTGCCGCGCGCAAGGCAAAAAAAGAGTTATCAATATAGGTATCAACATAGAGAGGGGGAGCTTCAATTAAAATACAACGCAAGCTGCACTGCGACTGCATGACATGTAATGTAGGCCGGTAGGTCGACCCGCAAGGTTGGCCGCACGACGCCACAGATTTGAAGCACCCTGGACGGTACGTTGTGTATGTCACGCTGTGACGGCGGCCAAAACAGCTGCATATCCTGGAGATATGCCAGTTATTTTCTTGGTAATTAAAATGCCTACCTTGGCATTCTATACTTATGTGTTAAGTAGGCTGGAGGTCTGGAGGTCTGGACCGGATCTGCAAGAGTGCTGGTACAAACTGCCTGCTTTGCAGTGGAGGGTTGCAGCGGTTTCCGCCTTGCCCTGCTTTGCTAGCCTATTATATACTGCATCCCACCATTTTTGGAGCTTGAAGATGGAGAAAAAGATACCTACAAGTGAAGACATGTAGGAGAAATGGAGGAGAATACAAACAGGGGACAAGTTCTCCAGATCTACATGAGTACAGCTGTGCACGGGCATAGCTGCTAGACAGATGCCTAGCAGACTCGGAGCTGCAGTTCCTACCTTGATACGGGATCGATAACCTCGCGCTCTATCATTGTGAGCCTGTCACGCTTCAAGCTATTGGACGAACTCCGCTCTTGCGTCTCGCAGCCAATGCCACATGAGATGAAATGCGGGTGCCCGGGGGCTTGGGCACCTCAGTGGGTCGAACTGGTAAGCATATTAATTTATTTCACATTCATGATCGATCGCTCTGATTCTAGCTCCAATAGGCAAGTCCCTTGTACACTGTATCCACTGTGGAAATAATATCATACAGCATCGTACTATGTATGTATGTGTACAGTCCCTCAAACGACGCGGTATTAACGGTGGTTGTTAGTTCCCTTGGCCTGTTTTCCCGTACAAGAGGGGGTCGGGTCGGTTACCAACGATCTTAGGCGGCTAATGAGAAAGCCAGTAATTATTAAGCGTATCAACCGAGCCCTAAACGAAACCCCGGGTTCAGGGGGCATTGAACACAACACAGATATTCCCACATCTTCCCTTAGATCGACTGCATGTAGGTACAGCATATGCAGTTACCGTTGCAATATCTAATACCCAAGGTAAAAGCAAGTCCTGCAGCTGCCCAGGAAGGAGGTATTAAAACGTCCTCAACATTAGTTACGGTTACAAAGATCCTACATACCAGTAGTAACATCATCATGAAAAGATGGACCGGAGACAGTTCTACATTACTCATGTACAGTTCAGCTGCAGAGTGTGATTCAAGTTGGAATAGGTATAGTACCCAACTGCCTTTCAAAAAACAGGCATCGCAGGAAAACAAAAGTTTCGATTAATTATCCCACATTCTTACTTGTGACTAATGCATTACGGTAAAGACCCTTGCATTTAATATAGCCTCAGGCTGACTATCTATAAGTAGGGAAAATCGTGAAGAACCTTTGACGCCGACAATTACTAGTACTTACATATCAATTATTCAGTAGCGTGGCTGCTGCCTTAGGTTCTGCTCGGGCAGACGCTTTCAAGCAAGGCTTACCAAATGTAACAGGCAGTACAGATTATATACGATGTCAATGCAAGTTATCCCTATCACCTTCAACCTTGTTCAGCACATCTACTATAGTTCATACGATGGACGCAGCTGTGCTATTAAGGTATAGTGCCGTTGCAGGCGGTGGGTACTTACATTTACTTCCGATTTTGAGCCGAGCTTAGGTATCTCTTTTGCAATCCTGCTGAGACAAGTTATGAGTGTCCTAAGTAAAAGAGAGAGAAAAAGGTGACGATAATGTGCGTTTGTCTGGGCTATGCAAATTGATATAGGACAAAGCATATCTGTGAACTGGGCCTAATCTATTAGACCCGGATCGATCCGCGCCCCCCGCGCCAAGGCCGGTATCGATGGAGGCACGAATGATAGGTAACCGTTCATAAATGGTTCTTGGGGACCTAAAATCACATACATACATATATCATACATACATGCGTGATTTAAAACATGGCTGAACAGGAACGACAACAAAAACAGCAAGAAAAAGAGGAGAAACCCGTTGCTCTACCATCAGCGCCCATTATCAGGCTCGTGGAAAACGCCACCCTGCAGCCACCCCTCACCCGGCGCGGAGACGGCCCAGGCCTCATTGTCGTCGTTCCCCCCGGAACCCCGCAGTCTACCCGAGACAACAATAACAAGTCTCTCGACCCCTTGCCCCAGAAGAAATGGGCTGAGGAGGGCTATGCTGTCGTACAACTTACGTTTAACGATGAAGAGCAGCAGATCGGGAAAGAATGGGATATAGCTACAGGTTTCAGCCGCTCGATAGAGGCTTTGGAGGTATTGGATTCGTGTAGTGTAAAGGATAGATTTGGGCTGATAGGTAAGAGTTGACATCAGCCATCTTGCAGTCTTTGCAGATGAAGGGAAGCGAAAGAAGTGATGAAAAGTTTAGATAAATGTCGATGAGCTGATAAATCACGTTGATCTAGTATACGGCGCACCAGATGACTACGCGCTGGACTTTGTACCCAAGCTACAAGGTGCCTACAGCGCGGAAGAGAAGCTCGTGGCCTCAATAGCATTCAGCTCATCATGGGGCCTTTCATTTAAGCCCTCGCTCCTGCATCTAGCAGGGCCTCTTCCCTCTTCACCCGCGAGCCAGAATACGCGCAAGCACCACTACCCCAACGCCCAATCCCCCTCGTTCATACTCCCTTCCTCCCCAGACTTCCACTACGCCTCCGCAAACGTATCCCACACGCGCTCCCTCGCTTTCCTGCGTCCCTTACTGGGCGGGCCCTTCTTCGATCTCGAGGCAATATGGGACGAGCACACGGCGTACGAGTTCGCCACGCGGTCCGTGGAGAAGACAATGGGTACGATGGTCGACGAGCCCTACGTGAACCACGTTCCCGTTATCACGGGCGGGATAGGACGGGAGAATTTGACGAGGTTCTATAGGGAGAGGTTCATACACAGTAACCCGGCAGATGCGAGGCTGGAGTTGATTAGTAGGACCGTTGGGGTGGATCGCGTGGTCGACGAGTTTATTTTCGAGATGACGCATGATCGGGTTGTTGATTGGATGTGAGTTTCTCTCTCACTTCGCCTTCTTTCTTTCCCTTTTTTTTTTATGGGCCTTTCGCTGCCCGCCCAACAACAACCCCCTGGCTTGGCATTTAAACGGACATAATAAGTAAGAAGATACTGACGAGAAACAAAAACGAAAACAAAAGCCTCCCCGGCGTCCCCCCAACAAACAAACATCTCCGCATCCCCTTCACATCCGTCGTCAACATCCGCGGCGACAGGCTGTACCACGAGCACATCCACTGGGACCAGGGCACCGCGCTCGCGCAAGCCGGTCTCCTCCCCACGTACCTGCCCTTTCCCTACGCTTTGCCTGACGGCCGTATTCCCGGCCCAGGCAAGCGCTTTGAGTATCGCGTCCCTGTCGCCGGCGCCGAGACGGCTGCGAAACTAGAGGATGGCAGCGCTGTCGAGAGTAATGGCATGTTTGAGTATGCGGTGAGGGAGATAGATGTGTGAGTTGGATGTAAAAGGTAGGTAGACGATGTATTTTCTCTTTTTTTCTTTCGGATCGGGATCGTTTAGTGACTCGATGTAGCTGTGATTTCTGTTTCACTTCATTCTTGTTTAGGTCCTCTCGGTATGACGGAATGAGACTCGGAGGAGATGAAGACACATAACCTAGCTACTAGCATGGGCTGGGTGCTTTACATGCGGTTCGGAAGCGAAGGAGAGAGGAAATAAATTAAGCTCCGACTGCATTATGCAGATGCGCACTCACTGTACATCTTCTGCGCCTTCATTTTTTGAGCGCGCTATACATCTATAATTTCTATCCTGCTGCAGGGTAATACACCCCATCGAGGATGTGGAAGGGGCCGATAATTGAAAGATATCGGGTGTTGAAACTCATGATTCCAAAGATGTTGCGACAGCAGCTAGGCCAACTAAGATCGTTCGTTGTTTACCATTCCCTTGCTCTCTCTACAGAGCCACTGCCTAGACCAGCTAGTATATAAGACCGAGAGCATACATCTCTCCGGCTAACTTGTTCAACGCAAAGAACCTAATATGAACAACTCTCCTGGGGGTTAAGCAGAGTGTAATAAGCCAGAAAATTTCCATGTCGCCAACGTACTGGTCTGCTGTTGGCATATCGTCACAAGTGCTGCGAGCACCATTTCTCCGTAAATAATCATTCTCTTAGCAAACGTTGTTTACCCCTCTCTGTCGTTTGTGATACGTTAAGTCATATACGAGATCCATCTTATTGAAGCCAATTGATTCTCATCAGAAAATAAACCTGATGCGCTGAAATTCCAACCCGGTAAAGTAGAAAGAAAAGCCCCAGAAAGGGGGCCTGGCTATTCAAGCTTGTATCAGATGTAAGCTAGATTGTCTTCATCTCCGTGGCTGAGTCGCACTCCAGAGACCCTTTGATGTCTCGACGATTCTGTTAATATCCGCTCCAGGCCGCAAAATTGGCGGGACATCGGCCGCGGGAGTAGTCCCGCCCATCTCGGTGTCCCCGTCGCGGGTGCTGGAATAACCCGAATCACTTGTGCTCAACCCCACGCCGCTGTCCCTATTCAAAGGCGCAGCTCCCCTCGAGGGTTCAACCGATCGCAAACCATCCATCAGCTGAGCGTTTTTGGCGTTTGCCTGGCCCTCTCTCAGCTTGTTGATAGCACGAACCGTGTCGATCGCGGCGTGCAAGGTTTTGCGCGCGTTGAAGTTCTTCTTGACAGTCGGCAACAAGTTCTGACCCTTACTGCCGTCCGCATTCACGAATGGATGAGACAGCGCTCCATGCGCCGTCATGCGCTTATTGGGGTCGACAGTCAGGCAGCTACGGATGAAGTCCTTGGCGTGGTCGCTTACCCCACGCCAGTAGTCGGTCGGCTGGAAGCTGTAATCTGCGTTCAAGATGGCCTGCATTTCCTCGAAGTCGGTCTCACGGTCGAAGGGGGTATATCCACAAAGTAGAAAGTATGTAATAACGCCCATAGCCCATATGTCGACTGGTTTTCCGTGGCCTGTCTTTTTAAATATCTCAGGTGCCATATATCCCGGTGTACCGCATGTGGTGGTCAAGACGTGGAACTTCTCCTCGTCCATTATACGTGAGAGGCCGAAGTCTGCAATGAGAAGGTCTGCATTATCCTCGGGCGTGCGAAACAGAAGGTTTTCTGGTTTAAGGTCGCGATGTACGATACCATGATCGTGGAGATATGCGACGGCGGACAGGGTGGCGCGGATCAGGTCAGCAGCGTCGGACTCGTAGTACGACCCCTTACGGCAGATTCGATCGAATAGCTCGCCACCAAGGGCCAGATCGGTAACGAGGTAAAGGTTGTTCATTGTTTCGAAGTAATCGACAAGTGTTAAGATGTTGAGGTGGCCCATTGAAACCTTCTTAAGGACGGCGATCTCGTTTCGCACCTGCAGAGACGTCGCAGTTCCTCTTAGTCCTGGCTACATAATATAAAAAGCATGGCATAACGGAGGAAGCGCACCATGTGTTCACGGCCAGCCATCAGTTTCTTGTTGATCACCTTAGCAGCGTAGTATCGGCCAGTGTCAATGTGCACACACTCTTTCACGACTGAATATGAGCCAGCGCCCAATGTCTTGCCAACCTTGTAGCGGCATGGTTGTATCTGGGGGTTCTGCCTCCCAGGCGAAGCGTTGTTGGCGCCGTCGGGAGTTCTATTCATGACTGGGGAGCAGACGGGGGAATGAGAACGAAGTAGTTCGATAGATGACTACGTTGCCTCCGCTTGGCTTCGCTGTTCGCGAGCTGTGGTTTCTAATGGAGCGGTTCGAGACTGCACTTGGAAATTGGAATCGAAGCCGACTCTCAATGCGTATCTGTCCAGGAGTCAAAAGGGATCAGACGAGAGAGTATTGTCTCGAATACACAATGTATTCTCTTCGTTGAACCTAGGATGTAGCGACTTGGGCCAACATCTGGTATGAAATCGAGCAGCTCCTCCCTGGAGGTAGTGGGGTTTGAGTGGGACGGAAGATCGGCAAGGCGTTCTTACTGTAGAATAAGTTGGGTTGAAATCAGTATTATCGCGTAATAATTGGGTGCAGTTTTGAACTTTGCGTGTTCTATCTGACGACTTAGGTCTCTAGGCTTTCTTTATCATTTATGTCGGAGGGCGGTACCTACTGTAATAAGTACCGGCACATGTTGGCTACTGAGAAAAAGCCCTGCGGGTGAGAGGTCAGCTTGCAAGTCGGTGGTCCCGCTCGGAAAGCTGCATCTGCCCCTCCCCCTCAACCTGGTCGCAGTCCTAGATAGTACTATAGTAAGTCCTTGGCCAGGAAAAGCTCTTGTTATTGAGACCCACCATCTCCTTATCAAGCTCGCATACCAGATGCCTAGCTTAGGACAGTTAGGTACCATTCTTAAGCACATATGTACACCGTCTACACGGTAGCTGGTGGAACTGTACATTTAATACTGTTGAACTTTCGACATTTAGTCCCTAGTCTGGTCGCTATCAATTGCCTACCTACACCAATCTGCGTTTTACATGTTATGATGAGGTATCTAGGAAAGAATATTCTAATGGCACCAATTGGTGGTAGCTTCATTGAAGTCACTCATCCCTCGGCGCATACATACGTGGTAACCTTAGGTTGTAGGTATCGCATCTGTGCCCTTACGAACGTGACTGCACTTGTCGCATGCAAACTCGATATATGTTAAGGGATGATCCAAACGTAATGGTCAACCCTAGTCATTGTATCCGCCCCCCTTCCGCGACGCCTTCTTTGAACTATTCTGTTTCTTGGCCTTGAGCCTGTTTTGGTGGAACGCTTTTTCTCTGGCCGGTGTTAATATGCACTTTACAGCCTACACATGAATCATGAGACCGGAGCTTACATGGATTCGTGCCTTTTAAGCTTCCCTTCACTAGTAGCTTTTGGCACATACTCGTGGTATATTCGGGTTAACTCTTCTATAAGTTTCTGACGGTTCTCATCCGTGTTGGCCGTTCTACTCCTGTGAGTCTGCGCCTGGATTGTGATAGAGTCATTTCGCATCGTGTAGTACCGCGATGATTTCAATGCTGCCCGTACTAGTTTAGGCAGCCCCTTGGAAAGCTCACCGACAGACCAGACTGTCGTTGCTTTAGTCTCGGTTCTGGTCCGTGTCACTTAGCAAGGATTGTTCTTAAGATGTTGGTCTGGCATTAGGGGTTGAAGCGCTACGTACTTGTTCACATGCTGACCGCCTGGTCCGCTTGAACGCGAATAGCTCACCTGACCCTTGGGCAGAGCGTCTTCCTTAAACGACAAGTGCCACTTTCGCGCTTCTTCTAGGTCATCCTGGTCAAACAAGGCATCGTGTGCTTGATACCTAGCGTGTCTTAACTGGATCTGGGATAACCGTAGAGGCAATGGCGTCGAGGGTAGGAATGATGCGAGCCGAGTGGTTCTATTAAGCATAGTTCACGGGCGGGTTTGTATTTGGCAAGTTTTGAATTCTTAGATGATGATAGGTGAGGCCGTTGCTCTAACGTCGTGATATTTGCATGGAGTACTTGGTCACTACGTAATTTAGCCACCAGCTCAGCCAGCAATTCCCTGGATGAGGCACAGCTAACAGGTATATCATGCAGAAGTAACAGATCACCAATTTTACAGTATGGTGGTCATAATCTTCTGGTTAGGGAGTTAAGTAAGGAACAGCTTTTGATGGTTTGGTAGCTTGAATATACCTCCTAAGTATGATGCAAAGCAACATACGGCATAAGCAATAAATATGTAAACAAATAATGAGTGAACAACAAAACGAACCCGCTTAGTTGTATTTATTACTTTAGCGAGTACCTATTTCCTACTTTTCAGCCTCAAATTGAGGCTCCTCGGAGGGACTTGGGAAGGAGGGACGGGATGCACGGACCACGTGTCACTGGGACAAAGTTTCCGTGTGCGGCGAGTAGGACAGGATAGGGCCACCCTGCAGGCACCTGAGCATTTGTCCCACTTCGAATGTGGAAATTCTTAAACAGAGACATTATTCCTACTACTATGATTTCTTGTTCAAGCTGTCTGGTTCTCTGCCCGTCTGTCTGTCTGTCTATCATGTCATTTGCTGTCTACTGTTATACATTGGAGCAGCATCTCGACAGTGATTCTAGTGGTCTTGACCTTTGTCTGGTCCCCTGATATTTTGAGACCCCACTGCATGCCCCTTGTGCAGTTCGAATGTTTGTCCAAGACTTTTGGTTATTGGTTGACATCATCTGCTTTATGATAGACCGTCGCGACCTTTCATGTGTCGCTAATGAGATGGGAAATAGTTGAATTTCAGTGGCAGCCACTCCAACTTGGGCTGTCTCTTGTTCCAATACCAATCCCTAGGTACTGTTTATATTTGGCGGATGGGAGCTCATTATCAAATCCATTGTATGCACCGTACCTAGGTACCTGGCAAGCGCATCAGTCGCGGCAAACACCAAGCTTCCTTTCCAGAAGACCCTTCTCTATCCAATTCAATAACAGAGTTTCCCTTCTAACGTCACTGCAACTTACAAACTTTCAACTTATGACTGGGAGGCTGTTGACCTTATCTCCCGCTTGGCGTCTGCTCTCCCTATCTAAAGAACGGCTTGATGATACTGCACGTCCAGGTATCCTTCGGTATTTATTACTTCCCACTACATTGCAACTGCATACTTACCTATCCCAACTAAATATTTCCTCTGCTGCCCTTGACTACTACAACGTGACTGCCTCCATACCTCCTACCAGGGTGGATATTTGTGCGCCCCATTCTCCAAACTCCAGAAGAGCCATCATCCCACATTTGACTTAACTCTGTTCTATTACTCGTCTCATTGTTCCGGCATCGATGTCCTGCGCACTCAGATATATGACGACTCGGTGTTGATGTTTTCTTGGTCTACTTCGTTCAGCTCAGATCACATGCTCAGGACGAGCGCGACCAACTTATCACTTGACCTAAACTCCTCGCGCCTCACGGGTGTTTCCTTACCTAGTGTTGCCGACTTCAACCCAGTCATTCAGGACGCCATCTAACACCACTTCAGATCTGTCACATGGTACACAAACTGTCAATATTCGTTGAAGGGCACGTATTTGCCCATAAACACACGACCAGTCCGCTTTAACATATTTTAGTTACTCACCGTTGACTGAATGACGGACAACTCTCCAAAAGTCCGGGCCTCGGCCGACCTGGACGTCATTTCCCCGGCCCCCCTCCATCCTCCATCGCCTATCATTGTGCCAGCGCTTCAAGATCAAGCTGATACATATTCCAACCTGGCCTCACATGGAAATTCAAGCGTGCTGTCAATCGTAACCTCAGTCTCTGAGCCACCTGGAATCGACAATGTTGATGTGCCCCCAATTTCATCTCACGACAACCTACCAAAGCCCATCCAGCAGACCGGAGCACTTGGTCCAGAAGCTGTTGGTCAAAACAATATGGCTAATGGTAGTGGCGGCAATGGGATAACTTCTGTTGCAACGCACAACCCTGTAGAAGAAGTGCTACCAATGCTTGAAACGCCGACCCATACACCGCGCATCAGCGACGCTGACCAACATGGATCGAAACTGAATAAACTTATTCGATCTCCTGATATACCTACACTTGTGATCCATCAGCCCAAGGCTACTTCTACATTTGAAGACAATTCAGCCGTGTCGCAGGATGCACGTAACCCTAATCCAGGTCTCTGGTCGGATTCGCTCGTGCAGCCTCTCCAAGAATTCCGGGGAAGTGGCTCAGATGGGGTAGGTATCAACCCCATTCAACAACGCGGTGAACATGAAACCACACAGCGCCACGTACCACCGAACATGGAATACCCAATTGTGGACATCCAGGCCATGGTAGACAATATCAAGGCCCATGCTGTTGCTCCCAGTCCTGCAGGCTCTATAAACCCGACGATTGACAACGATGGGCCTTCACAGAGCATCCCTTTGCCACCAAAGCCACCCATGGGACAGCCAAACCACCCTCAGGCATATCCCTTTCCCGAAGGGTTTGTCCCACATGCACAAGGGTCCTTTCAATCCAGTACTGTGTCTTTATCTTTGAGTAGTGCAACAAGTAACAGTGGGTACGCGATTGCACCGCCAGGAACATTTCCGGTGATTCCCAGTGTGGCGGCTTCAATACCCAACAATGCCATGGCGGCCGCTTATCCTAGACTTCCTCCTTCCGAGTCCCAGCAGCAAAACTGGGATACCTTCCTACGAGAGGAGAGAAGACATCTTTCGGACGCTAAATGGGATAAGTTCCCGGATGGGTCACGGCTCTTCGTTGGTTTGTATATCCGGCCCTCTCAGGACGTGCACTCACTAACTTCAACAGGTAACCTGTTCTGCGAGCGCGTGTCAAAGAGAGATGTGTTCAACATCTTTTCAAAGTATGGCCGCCTTGCCCAGATATCTCTCAAGCCGTCGTACGGCTTTGTTCAGTATTACACCGTCGAGGACGGCCAGGCGGCGATGAATAACCTTCAGGGGATAGAGGTCCATGGAAAGCGACTTAGTAAGTACCAGCAGCTGCATTGTCGTTGTTCACTACCTTATATTTGCTAGACCTAGAGTTTTCCCGCCCTCAGAAGAGAGACAATGATGCCCATCGAAACAGCCGAACTAAGCGTGAAAGCAATCGGCATAATAGTAACAAAGAGCGGCGAGATGATCGCCGGCCCAGTAGACAACCCTCCCCAGCGCGTGTGTACCAACCGCGAGAAACTTCTTATGATAGCAGTGACCACGGCCGACCTTATCAGGATGGCTACTACTATAGCAGTCGTCGCCGATCCCAATCGCCTGGGTATGAGAGCCGTGATTCTTACAGGCACCGGACTCCTAGCCCACACCGTCGCTATCCCACGGAAGCCGATCTTGATCTACCCCGTCGTACTGGTGCAGATGTTCCTGACATACAGTTTCTCCTGCTTGAAGAAGTGAGGCGGGATTTTGTCACATATGTGCAGGACATATTTCATCGGTTTGGCTTGAGGGTATCTGTTATGTCTCTGAGCTATCGGTTTCCTCGCGATGCAGTCATCCGACGCCAAGCTCGAGACGGAGTACATGCTGTCGTTGAGCTTGATTACCGGGCCGAGCGGCTATGCAAAATCCAGCTGCAGATATTCGACCGATCAGCGGGTTCTGATATTGTGCAATTCCACGAGTATCAGGACTTGGACCCGGAAATTGCTGCCCAGTTAGTCCTCAGGGCCAAGTCCCAGTCCCAAATCTCTCCTTCTTTTCTTGGACGAGACCCATATCTGCCGGTAGGATACCCTCCGCCTGTTCAGAATCATTACATACCACCATCTACAAATGATCCGGGCGCAAGGGGTGCCCCTCTTGATCCCGTTGAGATCCAAAGAATCCTGGGATCACTGAACGGCCATCGCGCTGGCCCCCAAATGGACATTAATGCTGTACTAGCTACCCTACGTGCGGCCCCTAATAGGATGAGACCATCCACTCAGCATGCGACAAGCTACGGCCGTCCAGTAGCAAACACGCCTCCAGGTAATCCCTATACTGGTAATACCTCGCGACAAGTTGAGGATATAATGGACCAGCTTGAAAGATTTAGGAGGTGATTTGGTCTTTCTGGTGTGGTGTCAATTCTGAAAATGGCTTTCTGACCGGTTCTCAATCGTTGGCGTTTTAAGATAGGGTCTGTGGGTAGAGATTCCCCCTTATGAGCAAAGGTTGCATAAAGAGGCGTTTCCTGGTTTGTACGAGCTGAGGTTTCATTTGGAACTGCTGTTTCTGGCTGTTCAGGACCTGCTTCCTCCCCCTCTACGCAGGTACGAAAATGTGGGCAGTGATATCAAAGCAGTGAGAGAAAAGGATAAGATAAAGCAATAGAGAACGTGGCGTGGAAAAGGAATAATCCGGAGGGCGTGCTGTGTTGTGATCTTTCATCGTGCAATGCTCATTGCCGTGGTGTTAAGAGGTCAGGGCAACTGGTCGACTGTGCGGGGGATCTTAAAGGTATTGGCCTTACGATTGATGGGCACATGTTTGTTCAGTATCACCATGTGGGTAATTCAGGTTTTAAGCCATACTTGCAATCGAAAAATGTCTAATTTTGAGAATGCTGTTCACGTTATTGCCGAAAACCTCTTGTGTCTCGAGTCTTATAATTCAAGCTATAATACATTTAACCTTTTATGCTATCTGTCTATACAGCTTTATGTTCATTGCTCCAATTTATGATACAGTGTTCTTCATGTTGGTAAAATGCAATTGCTTGCGCCTCAGCCTTCTTTTGTCTTTCACATCACGTTTGTCTATCAAGACCTAGTAAAAGCCTCCTGACCTTCTGAGTCGACTCCTTGATGGCGGCCTTAGCATCCTTGGTCTGCGAAGGCGCAGTTTGCGCGACCCAGGCCTCGAGCTGCTCGCGAAGGGAGTTAACGTCCTTGCCTAGGGTATCGATGCCGCGCTCCTCGCACGCGAGCACGACTTCGTCGTCGACTAAGCCTTGCACACCGCCCCCCTCGCGCAGAAGCGCGTCGTCGCCTACGATACTTGCCACGGCATTGGCGGCATGTGTCGAGGCAAAGGGGACGTCGATGCCGACCTTGTCCCAGAACCTGCTGCCCTTGTAGAGACTGCGGCAGATGTGGCCGTCTGCTAACTTTTCCAGAGCTGGTGATAGTGCCATGTCGCTGCTATTGGCATTGGAGTCGGCGTCGGCGTCCGTGTCAGTTATGACGTGGGAAAGGTTGCGAAAACTGGCTGCCCTCCGCGCCTCTACGGCTCGGCGTATCACGGCTGTCTGGGACGGGATGCGACATGTGTACGGCGTCAAGCGCGGGAATACAAGGACTATTATCGGTGTCAATTCCCCGCAGATCAGCACTAGGAGCGCGAAGAACGGCAGACGGCCTATGTCGTGGCGGACGCGCGCGCGGAGCAAGAGGACTGCGCGGCTTGGGTTTGCGCTCTTGTCTAAGGATGAGGATGAGGAAAGGGCGGAAGAGGGAGATGTAGGGGTCTTGGGTATGTTGGGTCGTGGTATGTCCGGTAATGAGAGCAGGAGTTGTCGGTTGGCGAATATGGCTTTTATACCCGCCCAGTAGAATGCTAGGTACTTCTTCCCGACCTTGAACAGGTACGAATGGAACGCTTCGCCTTCCTCGCGGTCTGGTATATCCAGCGGTGGCGGGCGTGTCGATGCGGGCGGATTCAAAGGGTCAGATAGCGGATGTGGGTCTGGGTTGGGTGGAGAAAGGTTGGTGTTGTTGTTACTGTTATTTGGCGAGGGGGAGTCGGCGCGCTTGGATGTCGATGCAAACCCTCGTCGACATTGTGATGGTATGGTTTCGGCGTTGCGCGGGTATAGCGATCGCAAGGCGATAGACTGGGGACCGCTGTGTATATGCCTCGAATCCAGGGAAAATTGAAGATTAATTGCCGACGCACAAGAGGTCCTGTGCCGAAGCAATTGGACTGTCGGTTGGAGGCGCACGAGGCGCGCTCCGGTGTTGAGACTCATTCAGGCAATTGATTCTGCCACTGTGCAAAAATGTGACAGGCCGGTCGCGGGGACTATATCATTCGGAAGACTTGATCTCAGAGAAGGCCGATAAGTACGAAGAGTCGTCGAGAGTATGAGGTCCAACCAGTGGTAGGCGAGCAGGTACGCGGTGTAGGTCTACGACGTCAAGACTGAGTGATCATAATGACGGCTCAAAATGGCCCGAGCTCAGCTGGAGCTTCGGGGTTTCAGGGGTCCAGAGCTCTTGGTGAGGCTTGCCCCCCGCCTACCTAATCGCGTGTAGCGCATCTGCTAACCGTTACTGCCACTCTATGATTGTAGCTCGAGGGCAGAAGAGCATTCCTCTAACCGAATCATTTGTTCCTTGCAATTTGGTGCCCCCGTTTGAAGTCAACGAACAGATGCCAATTTCAAGGGCTAGATATAGATGTACAGAATAGAGACTACCACTAGAAGCGGTCACTGACGGCAGAACCAGTGAGAAAACCGCACCACCACAATCCAAGTTAGCAGAGCCCTCCGTTAGTCGAGTCTTCAATACAATGCTTCCACGCTTATAGATTGATGGCTGCTTTCTAAACTGCTCTACTTGCTAAAGGGCGGACTCCAGCACACACCTTACTGTAAACAATGGTGGGACCCGGTTCACTCCTTAGAGCCAGGAGACCCTCACACTTATTTCTCCATACTTCCCACGGATAGACTGGCAAGCTGATTTCATGATGTCGATGTCAAAGGAAACAGTACCTTTCGCCACCTCATCATCAGGTGACAGATCGCTGTCATGGTCATAGACAAGTGCATTGACTTGGAGCGTCTTGCCCATCGGCACAGCAACCGCGGTCCTCAGTGGGATGGCATCCTTCGGCCGTACAGGAATATTATGCTTGGCGTCTCTATTGAAGAGCTCAGTATCCCCGAAACCATTGTTAGCAGTGATGGTCCCGTATATATCAGCAGGATTCTCGTTATCCCCGTTGATGAGGATAACTTCGATCAAGGCTTGGACGGCATTGCTTGCAACCATGTAGTGCACCGTTCTCCATCCATCTTTCCCGTTCACTCGCTGAGTGATCGCCCGGTCTGAGGCGTAGCGCACATGAAATCCCTTCCATTGGATAATCTCTTTGGATGATGCTATCGTCGGGAGAGGGGTCGGAGTCCTTGTCCCATAGGTCCAGCTTAGTATCAAGATTATCGGTGGCCAGAATGCAGCGAGATGGACCGGTGAGGGATGCGTATCCGCCTGGGCGCACGGATTTGGAGTTGTTCCTAGCTCGGTTGTACAGTTCCAGAGTGCCCATGGCATCGACTGCTTTGATAGTACCGTAGAGGTCTCCTGGATCTTCGCCGTCTATCCTGTCGATACGGACCCAGAATACTTCTACCAGGGCGCGGCCCTTCGGGTAGTCGTCCCATGGAGCTGCGGCAGCAGCAGACGGGCTACGCCGCGGCCTTGCCTTGCTTTGTAGGGCACGGTGGAGTAAGATGCCTACGGCAGCGATTATGCCAGCGGCGTTTGTGATCCCTATGCCATTAGTTTTGGGAAGTCGGAAGTGGTCTGGATTGGGACTATGCAATACCGAAGGTCAGCAATCGATTCAAATAGTCAAGGCTTTCTCATCATCCCGAATTCGTGATAAATACATAATGGGTTTTTCATAATATTCTGAATGACTTCATCCTGATCTTGGAGAATGACGCGACCAACAAGGTTCCGACGTTTCTGCCCTCACTTATGTCTTAACCTTCGAATTATTTTTTAAAGTCCATGACCTCTAGGAACGTCAGGAGACCATCCCGCTGACTTACCATCGACAATAAGAAGAGGTTCATGTCTTTGTTGGTTTCCACCCAGTCGAACGCCTTTTTCTCGGCCTTGTGACCGATGTGCCTGGGGTACTGCTTGACGACTCCGCGTTTGTTGCTGCTTTATCTCCATTCTTCACAAGGATCTCGAACAAATGTGTCTCAAACCCGACAGGGGCGAGTGGAAGATCCGCTGAGGGAAGTGGTCGAGTTATTTGGCGAGTGCCGAGGCCTTGTAATTTGCTGTGTTAGCTATTCTGACTTGAATTGTTGATATCACTACCAGGTAGTAACTAAGCCGAGGTTTCCACATAACGAGCCATGGAGGTTAATACCGTCTCCTGGGGGTGTTCGGAGCTATGTAGGAGTATAGGACTGGTAATTAACAAACATTATTTTTATGCCGGGCAATGGGAGCTGCTACTTTGGGTCTTATCCCTTGGTCGAGCCTCTGCTTACTTCTGTGAGCTGATTGGGCCCATGTCGCTTGGTTCCCTTGTAGAGTGCAGGTTAATAGCAATCCACCCCCACGGGGATAGCTAACCACACGACTGGATATGATAGGACGTGAGAGGCCTTGCTCATACGCGTTAGCTACAACAAAGGGAACTCGCAATAAATTGGGTATACTAGCATACAAACTGTCCCCGCCATCTCACTTGGCTCCACCTATGTTATTACCTACTCCCTTACATAAGGTCGGATCCGAGATCCTGGGACGCATTCATCTTACGGCATGCAGGTCGCTAAGCCGACCAACGCGACCCCTCTGTAACAACGAACCTAGGGTTTTTGATGGTATGCGGTACTACAGGTTTGGTCAGGATACTAAAAACGTACAGATGGGCATGAGTTCGTAATAACAGAAAACAGCTTTCCCGTGCCACTCTGGAAATTTAAAGATCAAAGAATCGATCTAAGGATGGATATGATATTGCGTCTATCCTACCGTTATCAGCCTCTCGGAACTTTATCTATCTATCGACGGGTAGCAAAGAAGAAAGCGAAGCGCAGAAAACCAATAACGCTGTTAGGAATCGAACCCAACTCCACACTTATACTAGCCTTTCTGGCAGACTGTCACAGTAGCTTGCAATAGGAGCAGACTACAGAAAAAATGAGGGGCCAGATCGTTGGTTCATCAACTATCGGACCCGTGGAGTAATTTAAGCGTAAGGGGATTTTGTAACCCAATTGCAGGGTTATGTTATATATTATACTATCCGAAACTGATATGTAGCTGTTGAGCAGCACAATATTCTAAGACTCACGTAGTATTATATCCCTGTCTTCCCTCCTTCTCGCTTTGCTCGTTGAAGTCAGATGGCAATTTACAGCAGTACCGAGGTAGATACGCCATAGAGTACGCGGCTCGAAGCTGCTCATACATGGACATACCAGTCACCTATTAGCATCTGGCTAACCAAGCCCGTCCATAGGGGAAAAAAACGTGTACTCGGATAGCATGGCTGAGGAGCGAAGTAGGAGCTATGTGCGAGAAATCTAGAATGAATGTATGCCCCCTTGGCGACTAATTAGTCCCACCCTTGAATAGGGTTTCGGTACAGTTCGTGTTAGAGAGAATGCTTGGCATCATTATCCCCACCATCTCGGTACCCTGACAGGTGATTGAGCGAGGACTAGAATACCACATCGATTAGATATGCGTCTCTACGTGCTTACCTGGAGACCGGTGAGTAATGACTTACATAACAAGCAAGTATCCGATCAGAGCACACTTTACTCGCCTCTAACGACATACCAATTCTTCAACATTTCTGTGCAAGATGTTTAACATTATTGGTGGATATTCAAACACTTGCTTAAGCACACCTTCGGGCCTCTATTTGGGTAAACTATAACCAAAACATGCAACCTCCCTCTCCACCGCCAAGGAGTCATGTCGGAATCCGCCATCTTGGCTCTCCATGGACCGGGTTTCAAGGTTGGCTTACCCCATACAAAACCCCAGATTCCAGAATAAGAAACTCTTGGCAGAAGCAGCTGAGTTAAGAGATTCCGGGGTTAAACGTTCCGATGCAATGCGATTGGTTGGAGTGCTCGACCTTCAAGACAAGCCTATTTAGGAAATGCTCGCGAATAGCCTCACAAATCTTAGACCGAACGTCTTCACTTCAAAAACTTTTCGTTCACACGACTTCTAGATTTTATTTCGTAACAAATACTATGCAAGGGACCTTTCTGTCTTGCATATAACCTCGGCTGCTACCTAAGAGAAGAGAGAAGATGTGAGGGAGAGGAGAAAGGGGAGAGAAGGGAGAGGAGGGAAGGGAAAGAGAGAATTCAGTGAACAACGGAAAAGTGTTGAGAAGACGGCATGCATCCGCGCGAGAATACGAAATCGTTAGGGGTGAGGGGATGAGAGGAGCCGAGGTTCATGATTAGCTTCGAGCTTTCGAGCTTCGACGACAAGAGAGAGATGGAAAAGTATAAGAAGAGGGGCAGCGTCAGGGCGAAATAGCAAGATATATCCCACAGATCAGAGAAATCAGTCGCTTCTCACAGTCCTCCCGATCTTGCCTTCGCGTGGCTCTAATTTCGACCTGCTAATCTTCATTTTCATTTCAACTCCGCTCCGGACGCTGATCATCTAAACAAAATGCGTTTCTCTGCCGTTATCGCATTGTCCTCTCTGGCCATCGCCAGCCCGATCACCATTCCGGCAGAGACGGCGGTTAATATCACTCAGGTAGAGCCCGCGCCAGCGGACACTCAGCTCACGGGTGCGGTATCCAACGAGCTGACTCTCGGACCATGCCGAGACGTCATCTTCATCTTCGCACGGGGGTCAACTGAAGCTGGCAACATGGTAATACTCCTCCCTTCCCGACCTCCTCTCCCTTTTCTCTCTCTACCCTAAAGCCGAGCCCCACTGACTCACAAACCAACCAACCAGGGTGCCATCGTCGGACCCGGCGTCGCAGACCAGCTCAAGGTGCGCCTTGGCTCCACAAGGGTCGCTGTAGAAGGCGTGAACTACGCCGCGCTGCTCTCGACCAACTACCTTCCCGGCGGGACCGATGCGGTCTCGGCCAACGCGATGAAGACGCTGATCAACCTTGCCGACACCAAGTGTCCGTCGTCACAGATCGTCGCGGGCGGCTACTCCCAGGGCGGCGCGGTCAACCACCGCGCCATCGAGGACCTGCCGCAGGGCGTCAAGGACAAGATCAAGGCCGTGGTCCTCTTCGGCGACACCCAGAAGTTGATTGATGGGAATCAGATTAAAGGGTTCCCGACTAGCAAGACCAAGTTCTTCTGCCAGGGCGGTTTGGATCAGGTCTGTAATGGCGTTTTGAGCGCTGCGGTCCTCACCCCACATCTTAGCTATGGTATTAACGCTGTTGAGGCCGGCAATTGGCTCGCTGATCATGTTGCTTAAAGAAAGGAGATATGTTGGGATGGTGGTATTACGTGTGAGCTTGGCTTGCCGTTTTGCTGTTGGCTCTGAAAAAGGGTCTTGGTAGCTACGTTGCCAGGGGGAATGGGTAGGGGTAGTTGTTTGTGAGAGGTGGTTTTTCATTTTACCTGTATCTACCGAAACGTTTCATTCACGCTCATTTATTATACATTATCCTGCACCTGATAGCGCACTCTATCGTGTAATACTATGTACTATGCTGTTCACTACCACGGTTGACCGCCAGGAAAAGGACCACACCATGGAACTTCGACCCTTTGAGAGATGACACGTTCCTCCGGCCGGGGATAAAAGATGATGGTGAAGAAACAGAGACCATGTGGGGATGAACAGAACCATCCCCCTTAACCTAAGTTTCTTCATCTTTCAGGTGATTGTCACGGTTTCGTTCGTTAAGGTATGAGGTGAAGGTGACGTAGCATGTACTGCACCAGGGCATCATGGGATCTTGTGTGTATAATGCAGGGCCTTCCCACCTCACATATAGTCAGTTCAATGGTAAATTAAGTCTCATATACCCTTCATTTTAGCACCGCTGGGATTAGCTCCCTACGCTAACCTGTTGCTCTGCAAAGATCGATGGAGCCACAGCCGCTCCTCTTCACTTAATAGTTAATAGAACAAATAATATATTTTAATTGCGCTTAGCAAAACAAGGCTAAATATATTATGTAAAAGTTTTTATATAGTTTGCTTACGTACTGCAAACAAAAAACATACTTTATAATATAAACTATTTAATTACTATTAGCTAAATTTTTTTTATTTTTAAATTAATAAATATAATAATTTTATTATAGCTTTTTATTAAATTAGTAATTAAAAATAAACTAGTTATAAATAAACATTTTTAGCAAATATAAAGCAAATAAAGTATAAATATATATATATTTAAAAAATTATAAAAATAATGTTTATAAATAATAGGTTAATAAAGCAAGTAATATAAAAAAGCAATAGTATAGCTAATAGTTAGTAGCTAAAAAAAATAAAGTTAAAGTTTTAAGGTTTAAAAATATAAGGTTAGGTTAAAACCTATTTAATTAGTTTAAGCTGCTAAAACCTAGCAGCTTAAAAAAAGGCAGTAAAATAAAAAAGCAGTTACTAAGTATATGCTTGTAGTATATACCTTATAAAGTATATATTTTAATATATATTATAGCAACCGCTTTTTAAAAATTAACTAAAAGCTTAATAATGCCTTGCGGCTATATATAATTAGCATACTAAATAAAAATATTTTTTATAGCTATTTTTTAAAATTTAGCATATTATTCTATAACGTACTAAATCTTACTCTTTATATATAAAATAAAACTTTATCGTAACTTTAACGCTAATTTTAATTTTTTATAAAAAGCAATAAGTTTTAAATACTAAAGTTTAAAATTATTAATATATAATATATAATAATATATTTTTTATTAATTAGTTAAAAATTATTTAGCTTAATTAAAAAAGCTTAAATTTTTAGCTTATTAAATTATTAATAAGCAAAATTTAAATTAATTAGTTTTTTTATAAACATTAAATTAATATTAAACTTAGTTTATTAATTATATTTATTTATTATAAGCAATAATAGTATTAACTTTAAAAAATATATATATTTATAAAGCGTTTATTAACATAACTTAAAAGTTTAAAATAGTGTTATAATTATTATATAAGCATTAAAATAAATATTAATTTTAAAAATAAAACTTTTAAACTTAAAAAAAAAAAATTAACCTTTTAAAAATTTTAATAAAAATTTATATTTATAATAAATTTATAATTAATTAATAAAAAAGTTAAGGTTATATTATTAATAAAACTTTACTTAATTATTTAATATATATTTTATATATAACACGTTTAATACATTATTAATTATATTATAGCATTAATATTAATAGAGTTATAAATTCACGCACAGACGTTTTTTATATGTGTTTTAAGCTGCTAATCGACCCGGGCTGCCAATTAACCTGTGGGATCCGTTAGCACTATTTTATTAGTAGCCTTCTAGCCACCTTTATAGCGTAAACTGCACCAACCAAGATCTGTAACGACTTTTAATATGACCAATACTTTTAGCCACATCGTAAGAGTCCCCGATCAAAAGATAATATGTTATACCATGCCCTACCCACTAGTTGGACAGCCAATTTAATGGGGCCCATACACAAAACACACCTGGCTCATTTATACGGATCATACTACAGCGCAGCCCTTGCCGAGTGTCACATGACCCACACGGCAAGACCCACCTATAGGTAGCTTCCTTGTACATTGTAGTTATAGAATGTTCTTAGACTTTTACATAGTCAATCTATGCATGAAGATACATGAAGATACCTTCAATTGAGGCTTGGTAACGTTATCCGTGACACCGGGATAATGCACGATTATGGTCTAGATCTGATCTCCGAGCCAGACGTGCGTATGCATGACGACAGCAACATGTCAGATTCGGTTTTTTCAGATGTCCCGATGGCCAAGGCTCAAACTAACGAGGTGCTGCACTTTATGTCAGACTACAAAATGTTCTAAATGGTTATACTCATTACTAAAGACGTTAACTATTGGCCCAAAAATAAAAAGTAGATTGTCTTAAATCATTAACTGCTAACATGTGTAAGACTAGTTAAAAATAAAACTTATAAACTCGTAACCTTAAGGTTTAGCGTAAAAAACTAGGTAGTTTTATTAAACCTATTATTAATATTATTTAAAGCGCTATTAAAATAGCAAGCTAAAAATTATTAATTTTAAAAATAAATGCTTAATAAAAAGGTAATTGCGTTACTATATTTAAAATATATAAAAATATAATATAAAAGACGGCGTATTAAAAAAATTAAGGTTATAGCCTGCTAATAATATTATAAATTATGTAGCAAGCTAAGCAATTATAGCATTGCAAGTAAATAAACAAACTTAAAAATTTATAAAACGAGGTTAAAATTATATATTAATATAAATTATTATAATAACTATGTAAGCGTTATAGTATATATTAATTTTATAAACAATGATTTTAAACAAAAAACAAAAAACAAAAAATATAAATCTTCGATAAGGTTTTGCGATAATAAATAAAAAAAAGATTATATATATAATAACGTTATAATTAATTAATAAAAAAAAAGGTTATATTACTAATAAAATCTTGCTTATTTATTTATTATATGTTTTATATATAATGCGCTTATTATATATAATTTAATAATTAAATAATATAATAATTTAATTAAATTATAAAAAAATAAATTTTATAATTTATAAAAAATAATATAATAAATAATTTCTTAAAGTTATAAAGTTTTTTTTATATAATAAAAATTTTTAAAAAGTTTAACTTTTATAAAATAAATTTATATTGTTTTTATTTATTAAAGATTATGTTTAATAAGTTATATTAAGTTTTAAATATTTTTTATAACTTTATTTAACTTATTATTATTATAATATATTTAACAAGTTAATTAGCTTTTTAAATTAATAAATAAATTTATTTACTTTTATATAGGCAATTCTTTTAAACTTAACTATATAATAAAATGTTTTTGTTTATTTTAATATAACGTATCCTATGGGTCAATTGCACACCCGGGTCAATTACACACTTTTTTTCCTATATAAAAAACTTCCGTGCGCAACATTATAACTTGACCAAAACTAATGCTATAATAATATAAATAGTACCAGTCGATTCCTAACTAAATAAAAAGTTTAAATATGATTTTTTTATATTTTTAGTATTTTTATTTGGTAGGTTATTAAGGTCGTAAATAAACAAGGATTATTAAAAAGATCTTGGCAAAAGGGGCCGTGCGTAAATTTATAACTGTATTAATTTTAGTTGTAAAATAATAAAAATATAACTATTAGATTCTTAATAAAATAAAGAATCTAGTAGTATTTTTTTTTATTTTAATTACTTAAGTATTAAACAAGTTATATAATATTATAGTATTTATATTATAATATAATCCTTGCTTAGCGTATTGCTTAATAACTTGCTAAATAAAAATATTATAAATATAAAAAAATCATATTTAAACTTGTTATTTAGTTAAAAATCGATTAGTACTATTTATATTATTATAGCATTAGTATTGGTCAAGTTATAATGTTGCGCACAGACGTTTTTTATATGGGAAAAAAAGCGTGCAATTGACCTGGGTGTGCAATTAACCCGTGGGATACGTTATATATAAATTATAACTAGGCTTGCTATATATTTTATAATATTATAAGAGTTAGGGTTTAGTACGTTATAAGGTAATTTGCTAGATTTTAAAAAGTTGCTATAAAAGATTATTTTTGTCTGGTGTGCTAATTATATATGGCCGTAAGGCCTTATTAAGCTTTTGGTTAATCCTTAAAGAAAGTATGTTTTTTTTATAAATATTATATATAAGTTTTTTTTTTTTATTATAATTTTAATTAGTATATTTTTTTTATTTTTCGTTTAAAATAACATTAATTAAGCTAATTATTAGCTATATAAAAAAGCTTATCGCATTTTACGAGTTAGTTATACACCTAGGTTAATTACACACCTAGATTAATTATACACTTAAAAATTTTAAATAAAAAACGTTTTTGCGCAGATTTATAACTTCGCTAATATTAAGATTATAATAATATAAATAGTACTTTTAAACTTTTTACTTAGCAAAAAATTTAATAGTTATGTTTTATTTTATATAGTTATTATTAGTAACGTTATAAGCTTATATTTTAAAATAATTTTTACTTAAGAAATATATTAATAATTTGCTAAATATAAATGCTATAAATAAATAAAAAATACTATTAACTTTTTTATTTACTTATAAATATAAAAACATTATTTATATTATTATAACCTTAATATTATTAAAGTTATAAATTTGCGCACAAGCGTTTTTAGTTTAAAAAATTTAAGTATATAATTTACCTGGGTATATAATTAACCCGTAAAATACGTTAAGCCTTTTTTTAATATAAAATAATATAGTTAAATTAAAAAAATTTATATAATATATATATATTTTTAATGTTTAACAATTTATTTTTTAATTATATTAAGAAGAGAAAGTAGCTAAACTTTAAAAAATAATAATATTATTATATAAATTATATCTTTTAAAGCTATTAAAAATTAAAAGTTAATATATATATTTTATATAACTATTTTAAATTATTAAGGTATTTTTATATTTAAAATAATTTAATTATTAAATAGTAAGGATTGTTTTAAATATAATAATTAATATACTTTTTTAAAGGTAGTATAATTAAATAGCACGTTTTCTACTTAATAAAAAACTAAGCCTTATATTATAATTAAATAAAAAATTAAATAAAAAATACGTATATATAAAATTCTGCCCGTAGATTTTAATAGGTAATTGTTTTTTTATTTATTTTTTTATTGTTGCTTTATTTAATTTAATAAAACTATGTAAATAATTATAATTTAATTATAATTAATTTATTAATTTATTTTTTTGTGTTTTATATAATTAAATATAGTTATTATTATTTTAAATAAAACATTTTTAAAATAAAATTTATTTTATTAAAGTTAAATAGTTATATTATAATATAATATATTAAGTTTTAAATAATAGTTATAAAATATTACTTTATTTATTAAAATAATTATATATTTTTATATTATTTTATTATAGTTAAGCTAAATTTTAGGTTGCTTTTATAAACATAGTATATACTTTTATAATAGTTAATTTTTTAAAAAAACTATATTCTTTTTATAATAATATATCCCACGGCTATATTTGCTACCCGGCTATATTTGCCACTTTTTCTCACCTTTGTACGCATAACTTTTAATCTATTATATCTTTACTACCTATTATAGTAGGCCTTTAAAAAAAGTTTAATATTATTTTTGCGCTTTAAGCAATTTATATAAACCTAAAACTAAGTATTTAACGCGCAGCTAAAATTTATAATGTACTATATATAACCTTTTCTAACTAAAAATGCAGTTGTACAACAATATTTAATAGGTTTACTAATAATTAAAAACTTATTAAATTTAAAAAGCAAGCTATTATCTAATATATAACTACTTAACTTTATTATATAATTATTTTTACTTAAGCATAATAGTATTAGAAATATAGCTAATTAATTGCTAAAGTTATATAATAAAAAATATGTTAGCAAAAAATAAACTTTTATTTTTGTATAATAATAACTAGCCTTTATAATATATTTTAATTATTAAATTAATTACTAGCATATTTTATATAAAAATTTATTTAAATATTATAAGTTGTTACGAACTAATATACGAAGACCTATTAGGAAGCCTAAAACGTAATTAAAACAAGCCTAGTAAGGGGTAATAATAGCTAGACTAAAAAATATACTACAGCTAGAAAAATTATTATATAACTATAGCTTAATAAAACAAAATTAATAGATTATTAATAGTAATTTATATTTTTAAAATTATAAATTATTATTACAATTTAAAAAATAATGCTTATAAAAGCATTAAAAAATATTTATTATAAAAATAAATTAAATATATATTTTTTTATATATTTGGCTACCTATAGTTATTTTTTATTTATTTTAATAATTAATTAAAGCATATATTTATTATATAATTAAAATTATTAAATAGTTATATAAAAAAAACTTTTTAATAATTAATTAAAATATAAGTTTTTTTATTTGTTTATTTTTAATAATAGTAAACTATAGCTATTTAAACTATTTTAAATTATAAAAATTATTATATTTTAATTATTTGTTTATTAGCAAATAAAATAAACTTATAATTAAAAAACTATGCAAATTAAAACTAAAAGTTAAACTTAAACTAAAACTTATTTATAAACTAATTTTTAATCTTATTTTTAAATTTATTAAGCAAAAATTAGTTGCTAACCTAATTAATTTAAGTATTAAAGCAAAAAGCTTAGATTTAAAAAATAAAAAATTAACCTAAAAATTATTAGCAAAAATTTAAGCTAGTATATAAGCAAAAGTATAAGCAAAAAAAAAAATTTAGTAAAAGCAGCAACTTATTTTAATAAAATATTAAATTAAAAAAAATAATAATAGTAATAGCTTAACTTATTATTAAACTAACTTATTTAATAGTAAGTTAATAAGCTTAAGCTAAACTTTTTAAATAAAAAAAATAAAAAAACTTTAACTTATTTTTAAATAATAAACAATTAAAGTATTTAAAAATATAATAAATTAAGTTAAAAATAAAATTAAAAGCGCTAACTAAATAAAAGCTTTTAAAGCAATATAATTTTTTAAATATAATAAAATTACTAATTTAACTTTTTATTTTATTTTAATTAAAATAACTATATTTAAAAATAATAATAAAAATAAGCTAAAAAAAATTATAAAAAGTATAAGCTAAAAAAAGCTTTTAAATAGTTTAAAACTTATTAAAAAAATTAAACTAAAAATTTTTTTTAAAAAAAAATTATAAAAGTTGTTTAATTGCTATAAAAACTTTTAAAAAAAGTAAATTATAATATTTAAAAATTTTAATAATAAATAAAAGGTTAAATAATAAATTTAAAACTTTAAGCAAATTAAAAATATATTAGCTTATATAATATTTTTTAAAAAGTTAGCTACTAAAGCTAAGTAGCTAATTAATAAAGCTTTTATAAATATATATTATAAAAAATTAAAAGTATTAATTTAAATAAAATTAATTAAAATTATTTTATAGCTTAAAAACTTTATTATATTTACTAAGTTAGCAATTATTATTAATAATTAACTATTTAATTTTGCTTTAAAGTAAAAAAAAAACTAATAATTTAATAAACTTAATTAAAAAAGAAAAATTATAATTAAAAAATTAAAAAAATATATAATAACTTTATTAGCTTTAATATAATTAATAAAAATAATAAAAATAATAACTAAATAAATAAATAAAATAATAAAAATTTTAAAGGCTTTAAATATTATAAAAAAAAACATTATAATAAAAATTATTATAAAAAATAAAAAAATATATTAGTTTTAAAAGATAAAAAACTAGCTAGTATAGCTAAAAAAAATAAAAAAAATATTTATAGCAAACTATATAACTTAATTAAAGTTATTATTAAAAAAAGCTTAAAAATAAAAGCAAAATTAATAAGCTTATTTAAACAAAATTAAAAAAGTTTTAAAAACTTAAAAAAATAAAATATTATAAAAAACTATAAGTAAATAATTAAAACTGCTAATAACTTTTAAATAAAAAAAAGCAAACAAAGTTTTATAATATTTTTATAAACTTTATTTTAAATATAATAAATATTTGCATTTAATTATAAAAATTATAATATATCCTACAGCTATATTTAACACCTAGCTATATTTAACACTTTTTTTTATATAAAAAAAACGTCCGTGCGCAACTTTATAACTTGGCTAAAACTAATGCTATAATAATATAAATAGTACTAATTGATTTATAACTAAATAATAAGATCAAATATAATTTTTTTATATTTATAGTATTTTTATTTAGCAAGTTATTAAAAAATACGCTAAGCAAGGATTATATAATTTTTAACAAGAATTATATTATAGTACAAATGTTTTGGTACTATATAACTAGTTTAATATATAAGTAATTAAAATAAAAAAAATGCTACTAGATTTTTTATTTTTATAAAAATCTAATAGTTATATTTTTATGTTAAAAGTAGGCCTGACTACAAGGCATATAGCTGGGTGTAGCCGAGGGTAGTACTTAGTGCTCAGTAGAAGTATAAGCTAGCGGAGGCTCGCCAGGTATAGGGCTTGGATCAGGGAATATAGTGGAATATAGGGGCCGTAGGTCCCTGTAGGGCACTATAGGTGAAGGTGTATGCTTAGTAAGCAGGGGAGGCAACTTGGTATGCTTAGGGAGCAGGCTAAGTAGGCTGGTATGCAAAGGGAACAGGTGAAGTGGGCTGGCAGGCGCTGGACCTATTGAATGGCGGATAGGTGGCGAAGTGCTAGCGAGGACTTGCAGGCTCGATATGGAGGGTATAGGGCGTATAAGGCCTGTAAGGCAGCTAATATAGCAGTGGGCTACAGGTGATATAGTAAGGGCTTAGGGCTGCAATAGTAGGGCTAAGGGGTCAACTAATAGTGGGCTTGTAAGCATAGTATATAGGTGCAATAAAGGAGTAATTGCTATTAACTATCTAAAAATCTAACAAAGGTAGGTAGGCAAGTGCTCTTGTATATATGCTTGAAATTATAGGGCATATTTGGCGGTTAAACTGCTGTACATAATTGCTGGTATAATAAGGGGTTAGGCCTTTTTAACTAATAAAAAAATCTACAGTGGGTTATAGTAGATGTATTTACTAGGTCTACTGCAATATAGCGGGTCTTAAGGGCTTAAAGGCCACTAAGAGCGCTGTAAATAGCAAAGCCCAAAGGGTAGGCGCTTGTGAGTTCAAAGGCCGAGGCGAGGCCGAGGCGTGGCCAACTCGTAGAGGCCTAAGATTAGCAGAAAGAGGTGTGAGTAGAGCTACCCTGCATAGTAGGTAGAGCTACCCTGCATGTAAGTGGAGTTACCCTGCATACTAGCCTAGTCTACCCTACATTAGTGTGCATAAGAGCCTAATTGGTGCTGTAACTAATGCTATAATCGTAATAGGCCTCGCAATAGTTACCACATAGGTTATAGGGCATGCAGTGGCTCCACTATAGTGCCTGCAGGGGCCTGTCAGTGGATACGAGGCTTCTATGAATAGCTATGGCGCTATGGCACCTCTATAGTGGCCCATGGAGGCATGGCATCGTCATGGTGGCTTAAGGAGGCATGGCACCGCCATGGTGGCTCGAGGAGGCATGAGGCGGATGCATATGGCAACG
>Ga0247782_1000243_pt1 | contig 57895 bp, 41 predicted proteins | sample UWRJL019104C5_FD_179928 | JGI IMG/M metagenome (GOLD analysis project Ga0247782, IMG submission 179928) | Plant litter microbial communities from Arlington Agricultural Research Station in Wisconsin, United States - UWRJ-L019-104C-5 | ecosystem: Environmental > Terrestrial > Plant litter >...
GGGGTTTGTACCTAGGCAGCAACGGTACAAACGGGTCGTTTGTCTAAAGTGCCTTCTACTTAGTTCCATGGTCTTAGTCTTTGTTCCTGCTACAAAGAAGCCACACATGTAGGTATGTACGTCCAAAACGGTACGTACCTGCTGTGGGTTGACTTATTCTAAATAGGTATAACTTGCCTTATATTACTTACTCCCACCTTACCTAAAGTAGAAGTATCTATGTCGGTATCGGACTTTATATTCAGCGAGCCGGCTTGCTTCCAGGTGCAGGGGTATGTCCAATAGAATTCGACTATGGGAAATTTCAAGATTGACGATAGTTGCATGTAATCAAATTGCACAAGGAGCGTAGTCGATATAGAACCCGCGCGTTTACCTCATTCCAGCAGCCATTGCAGCTGGCACAAGCAATTATGTCTGCGCTTCGCGAGGTACCGCGCGCTGGGAAACAGTTGCTAAGTTCTGCATCCCATCTACGGCTGTGTGCACCGAGCCTACAACGATGTGCCTCAACTGAAGCTACGACTCCTCCTGTCCCCGATATCGAGTTGGATTCCGGTCTGGCGGCTCCGATCGTAACTCGAGACAGCATCAAGATAGTCGACCCACGTAAGAGGGCGAGCAGGAGAAACTATGAGCTCCCGCACGAGAGGTAAGGGACCCTGTTTAGTCTTACGAGATCCGTGTGCTCACAACGCACCAAGATATCAATTCCATGCTCCCAAATACTACCGCGGCCCGCTGCATCCAGTCCAACCGCCGCCATCTTCGGACCCTATCGCCAGAAACTTTGCTCCTGGCCCCTTCAATCTTCCTCGGTTGAAGCAGACATACCAATCGACCATCGCCTCGGATATAATGACGATGATGTACCAACACACGCCCCCCGGAACACCCGATAAGCCTGAACGGATACGACTGCGAGAGTGGGACGAATCCTCGCCATACATGAAGAACCGTCCTAAGCGTGGCCCTCGTGGTGGGGACGTGCTGCTCCCCCTAGAGAAACCCATCGACTGGCGAAACATTCCAAAGATACATGCCGTGCACCTGGCTTCTTACATGCCTAAAGCGAAGAAAAACTTTGATCACATCATCGTGGGCAAAGCTATTCTGCAAAGTATCACAGGTGTACGACCGACGTTGACAAAGAACAAGACCGGTGTAGCGCAATGGGGTGTTGCCAAAGGCGATCGAACTGGCGTGAAGTGCTCGATATACGGAAACCAAGCATATGAATTTGTTGACAAACTTGTCCATCTTGTATTTCCGAAGATCAAGGAATGGCCGGGCATCAAAGGTTCGTCGAGACTGCGAAGATTGGGACTGGGTGAAGACCAGCACATACTAATATGTGGAACACAGGCACATCTGGCGACAGTACGGGTAATATTGGCTTTGGCTTGGAGCCGCAGGATATACAGAATTTCCCTGAAGTCGAGGCCGCCTACTCCGTAAGTCTATAGAACTGCCTCTTCCAGTCCGTGTCTCCGCTAGAGTATCGCGCTACTAACGGTTTGAATAGATGTATCCTTCTAAGATGATACCCGGCTGTCGTATTGTTATAGAGACCACAGCAAAGTCCGACAGACACGCTAGGCTCCTGTTGAAGGCCGTGGGGATCCCATTCTATGGCAAGCTTGTGGATTGAGCTTCATAAAGAACGCACCCCATCCAACGGGCTTATCTCAGCAATTTTCGATATGTAAAAAAGACCTGTGTACCTAGGCGCAATGCTTTCACTTGTATATGAACATAGGCCTCACCACAAGACATGTACTAGAGTGTAATAAAATCAAAAACTGTATAATATTATCAATACTCGATGTGGCATCACGATCTCAATATCACGCAGCAATAGAAGATTGAGGCCGCATATCTCAATTGAAGAAATGTCTACAGCTCACCTAAACTCCTTTTCCGCCTTTTATAGTGATTTGTAAATTTCACTGCCCATACCAGGTGTCCAGGTGCCCAACCAACGCCGAGATATGCAGTTTTATTCCATCACTTCATCATAATCCAGTCATCGGTATCCGGTTTTCTCCATTCCGTTTTCAAACTGCCGCACAACCCCAACCGATATATGCCCTCCCCCATCGTGGAGATAATCATATCCGAGAAGGACTAGGTCTATAGACTATGAACTCGGAACCTTCGCCTTCAGTCCGTTGATCACAGCGTCCACGGCGTCCATGTTTGTGGCATCGATCACTTTGCCATCCTCGCCGACGTGGTCAGTATGTCCCTGCCGCCGTAGCTCGGCCGCGCACACATCCATGGCCGGCTGATAGTTGCGGACGGCGGAACTCAGAGCGTATATAGCCTTACGCCGGACATCGTCCGTCTCGTCGCCGCCTTTCTTGTTTTCTTCTCCGTCTGAGGCAGGGGCAGCAGGGGGTAACCGTTCCCCGAGGGCCATGCGCGCCAGTTTCTCGACGCCCCCGAGCGCAACTAGACGTTCCTGGCAGGGTTCGTTGTTCTGGACGGCGGTGCCGACGCACCAGGCGGCCATTCGGCGGATCTTGTCTTCGGCATGCGCAAGGCACTCAAGCAGAGGCGTCCAGAGACCCAGCTTCGAGAGCAGGTTTGCGTTGTCGAGTGACTCGATCAGCTGCTCTAGATTGTCGAAGGCAGTGATCTTGGAGTCCAGGGTGATCTCCGGGTCGCTTGATTGGATCGCCTGCATGCTTGCGATCATAAGGTCTGCGTCTGAGGGGCCTCCCATCAACGAGGCCATCAGCTCTGGTGTCAAGTTTGTGCGTGGCGCATTTGTCGAGTTGCTTGTACCGTCGGCTGGGGCTGTATTTTCAATACTCCATTTCAGGAGCTCGTTCAGATTTTTGTCGCCCATCTTTAATAGTGTAGGTTTATATGGTCTTGAGCCTCGATTGGCGCGATGAACTGGATATATTACAGGGACACAGTAATTTCCAAAATTCTTGGTGGAAATAGGTGGGAGTATTGCAGAGGTCCGAAAGCTTTGAAATTCTGTCGGAAAGTTTTCTATTAGCTTAGCTAGGTATAGGTAGCTTGCAACAGCGTACAACTTTTTGCTTCAGCCTTTCCGTTGAAAGTTAACGACGTATCAGAAGCGCCTAAAAGGTGATAATAACAATAAATACTGCTGGATTCACCTACGTATTTATTTATACGCGGAATGGGTATCACAGAATGTGTTTTACAGCTACTATCTATCTTTGGATAATATAGGGTTGACAGTATGATGTTTTGCGCTTTTCATTACAAGATCCATCGAGATCTCCGAGGTTCGCGAAGGTTCATGGGTGTAGTGGTATTTAAGGTACTTGGGTACCTCCGTAAAAGTGGGACGTATTTGATGACTTAGATAAGCAAAGTTTGGTTAGGCACTGCCCAAATACATAGTACACACACCTCACTGGATACGACTGTGTATGGTTAAGAAGGAACCTGACATCATAGATCGATTTATCTTAAGCGCTGGGGGCCGTTACAACCATAAATATGTACAGTAATATCTAGTTGTTTGGTTAGGTATTGGACATGGAGACGTCAAGAAAAGTTCCCAGCCACTCTGTTGGGAGTAATTTCTTGGTGGGGCAATTCCGATGAAACCTGGCATGTGTCCGTACATTCGATGTACTTATCCTGCAATAAAGGGTGGTACTATACCCAGAAGTACCTGAATGCCCCTCTTTCACCCCTCCTCGCCCCCTGAAAAATATTTAAAGTTCTTCATCCCTTCAGACATTTGCAAAATCTATTCATTGGGCTTTCTGTTACGCCTGATCTCCCAGCTTCCGATACTGTGAAACGCGTCAAAGTAGGCAGCGGCTTTATTAAGATTCTATGATGTAGCTATAGTGGGAAGCCCTGCACCTACATCTGCGCATGGCGGGGAACGGGAGCGGGAACTTCCAAGTCAGACGACAGTTCGTAGAATTTATCTTCAACGCGTAGCCCGCTGAAAAAGGCGATGCCTGCTTGGCATCGAGTAAGATCGTTTGGGGTGGGATAAGTAGAAAACAACGGGCTGTGCCATGGCGTCGGCTCTACGTAATACTTTCTGCTTTGATGAGCCCCAATGCTTACTGAATGGTCAAGTTGTCGGTGGAGGCCGTCCTGCTCAGTCATTTTATTTAAGATGTCATGTCATTACTATGCTGCTTTTGTCATTGAATAATACCACACGCCCAAGGTTCAAGTACATAGGTAGATAAAGACCAAACTTGATTATCACCTATCAGCCAAGGCGATAATAAAGTAATACCTAAGAGGACTTGGGTTTCAATGCCTCTTAGGGATAGATAGGTCTTTACTAGTAATATCATAGAGCCTAGTGTGAAGAGACCTCTCGTGCCATTGTCTTGCATTTAGACGCATAGAATTTCCGGTTGATTTTACTACACCCTGTTCCATATCAATGCCAAGACAACAAACTACGAACCCTAATATTATTTTGGTAGGACAGTAGGAGGTAGGTAGGGAGTCTTAAACGGCTGCCTATACACCTAGGTCTCAACCCAAGCCCTGTTATGTGGTAGCCTTGATAGTCTGTACTAGAGATAAAAGGCTTGCTAAAGCACCTGAAACCACTCGTGCTTGATAAATGGGAGTTTGAACAACAATTGAGATACCTAGGATTAGTATTTACCTATCACCTAACCTACATCCTACCTTTAAGGAGTTGAGCAAGGTCTACACGACACACCTTGTAGGTGCCAACAAAGTAAGCTAATAATTCCCAGCCCATCCGTTGTCCACTGGAATTGCACCACAGCACTAAATCTGCCCCCCCAGCCCCACCACCGCTTTTTTGCTCGGCCCACAAGTTCTTATCCCCCATTCCATTCTCGGCGTAGCAGGTGCATTTATTCACTGCTAACCAGCTGGCTCCTGCTGCTGACGCCGCTGGTGCTAGGTGCTGCAGAGGCCGATCCTCGTTCCTCCCTTTTCTACTCCTCCTCCACACGAGCACACCAACCACATATCTTTGTTCTTTCAAGTTGGCCCCGACACAACTCTTGGAACTCAACCCTTCTCAACATCCTTCCTCATTCCTGTCTCCTGTGTAGTCCACCACATCGAGGCACCGCCGTAATCCGTACTGCCATATAGCTCTCTCGATTTCAATATCGCGTGAGCATTTTACCAACGCCTTTGTCTTTTCTCTATTAGTCGTTCTTCGTCACCTACGTAATCACAATGGAGGGTAAGCTCTTGGTTCTCCCAATTCTCTTCCAATAGATCGTGATGCACCCTCGCATCAGGATTCTCTTTGCCCAACGCATCAATCACCGTGCAGTAGCTAACTAGTACATTTATCACAGAGGAAGTTGCTGCTCTCGTCATCGACAATGGGTAAGACACTCGCTCGTTCTTTACCTCTTCACCGCATCTCAGGCGCATTACCCCCTCTGCGAGGTTTGGCGGAATTCCGACTGTTGTCCATAACCTCCCACCTTGGATACCAACACTGTTCCAAAAGACTATATAACTCGATGTTCCTAAGCTAACTCGATATTAGTTCGGGTATGTGTAAGGCCGGTTTTGCCGGTGATGATGCTCCCCGAGCTGTTTTCCGTAAGTCTGCCCCCTTAGCCTTGCCCAACGCTGGCCCCGCTTGTGCCTTGCCAAGATGCGGCTCCTTCTGTTGTTGATATGACTTGCTAACTCGCACGTACAGCTTCCATTGTCGGTCGTCCCCGTCATCATGGGTAGGTTTCCACCCTGACGTGCAGACAACGTGTTGTCCTCGCAATTGCAACATCCGCTAAATGTACCATGCAGTATCATGATTGGTATGGGTCAGAAGGACTCGTATGTCGGTGATGAGGCTCAGTCAAAGAGAGGTATCCTGACCCTGCGATACCCCATCGAGCACGGTGTTGTCACCAACTGGGACGACATGGAGAAGATCTGGCATCATACCTTCTACAACGAGCTGCGTGTGGCTCCTGAGGAGCACCCTGTCCTGCTCACCGAGGCCCCGATCAACCCCAAGTCCAATCGTGAGAAGATGACACAAATCGTCTTCGAAACCTTCAACGCACCTGCTTTCTACGTCTCTATCCAGGCCGTCCTGTCTCTGTACGCCTCCGGTCGTACCACAGGTATCGTCCTTGATTCCGGTGATGGTGTTACCCACGTTGTCCCCATCTACGAAGGCTTCGCTCTTCCTCACGCTATTGCTCGTGTTGATATGGCTGGCCGTGATTTGACCGACTACCTCATGAAGATCCTGGCCGAGCGTGGCTACACCTTCTCGACTACCGCCGAGCGTGAAATTGTCCGCGATATCAAGGAGAAGCTTTGCTACGTCGCCCTTGATTTCGAGCAGGAGATCCAGACCGCTGCCCAGAGCTCCAGCATTGAGAAGTCCTACGAACTTCCTGATGGCCAGGTTATCACCATTGGCAACGAGCGCTTCCGCGCTCCAGAGGCTCTCTTCCAGCCATCTGTTCTCGGCCTTGAGAGCGGCGGTATCCACGTCACTACCTTCAATTCCATCATGAAGTGCGATGTCGATGTGCGAAAGGATCTATACGGCAACATTGTCATGGTAAGTTTTCAAGCGTTTGACTAGAAAATGATAGAAGGAAGAATGTGTGTACTAATGAAGTCAATAGTCTGGTGGTACTACTATGTACCCTGGTCTGTCGGATCGTATGCAGAAGGAGATCACTGCTCTGGCCCCCTCTTCGATGAAGGTCAAGATCATTGCTCCTCCTGAGCGGAAGTACTCCGTCTGGATCGGTGGTTCTATCTTGGCTTCTCTCTCTACCTTCCAGCAGATGTGGATCTCCAAGCAAGAGTACGACGAGAGTGGACCCTCGATTGTCCACCGCAAGTGCTTCTAAGGTATAAATCTGCGGCCGCCCATTACACTCAGGTCCGTGACTGACAAAGAAAATAGTTCCTGCGGCGCAACACATATAAAGGCCTACCACGAGCTTGCAGAAGCTTCAAGGACACCTACGGCCGTCGCAAAGCGCCCGCCGTTGCGACCATATCCTAAGACGAGCCTTATATCTACGGAAAAGTTATGGGCATGCTAGAGAAGACATGGTGGGACTGGAGACAAAAGAGAATATGGAGTGCTGTTTTCAGGAAGGTTTTTCATGGTCTTGCACGGAATGGAGTAGACAAATCCAGCCGCGATTGATCATATATCTTCATGTTTCTGTTTGTCTGGCGTGCGTAATGTGAGGTTTCTGGTCGTAATACAATGGAAGAAGCTGCTCTGCCTCTTGTGATGTGAAACCATGGGAATAAGCCCTCTACCTTGAACTGGCTCAGTCACTAATCATCACAGCGGCTTGAGACCAATTAAAGTATCCCCAGGAACAAAGTACTCCGCCCCGTAGGATATTATAGCCGTGGCTCCAGCTCATTTGCTACCTCTTATTGAGCATTTCTTTATCTTTATCGTTACCGTCTACGTCCGTCTCTTCCTCGTCAAACGATTCTTCATCGTAGTCACGATCGTGTAAATCTTCTTCCTGGTCCAATATTTGGCCAGCCTTCGCGTCTTCGAGCTTGCGATATTTCCTCCTGCTCTTCTTAGCGGAACTAGCCCTTTTCTTGCGCTTCACCTGGCCGACAACAGCCGCACGACTCTCGTCGCCTCGGGCTATATCATCTAGCTTGTCTGCTAGTAATTGGCGAGCAATGGTACGGTTTTGACTCCGGGATCGGGTAGCTTGGGACTTGACGACAATGCCGGTGGGAATATGTTTGAGTTGGACTGCTGAGTTCGTTTTGTTCTAAAAGAGAAAGGTTTTACGTGTCAGTGGGTGTTGACAAATGTAAATTAGGTCGTAAAAATGCCGCGAGGGAAGAGTGGAATAGGTAGGGGATCTAGAGAGCCAGAGCTGGAGAGGAGAGGGGACACCCACGATCTTTTGACCACCTGGTCCACTGCCCTTCAGGAAAGATTCCTCTATCTCGTGCTCCGGGGGCGGCTTCGGTCGCGGTGGGAGGTTCTTGCTACTAATTTTTAGCAAGGGTGGGTTGTTGGTAGTACTGAATTGGCGCGAACGAAGGCGTCGTGATGGTGGAGGATAAGAAGGACGCTTCGGGCTGATCACGGCACGAGGGTTGGAGGTCCGGACTCGATTCGGCAAGGGAGTCACTGTGCATGCGCAACAGGTATATCTAGATACTAGTAGCACACGTGGTGTATAGGTGCGGGCGAGGCGTGGGAGGAGCGCCTGTTTCGCGATCTGCAGTGTCATGGTCGTGGCAGACGGTATAGTGGTGGTGGTCTTGAGATGAGCATGGCAGCGCTGCCTATCATTAATGCATAGTAACTAGGTAAGTTAGGTAGGTAGTAGCTTTGAAATCGCAGCAAAAGAGTAGTATAGACAGAGTTGTTGTACACATAAGGTGATATCGTCAATTACTGGATACAGATGGGTAAATGTGGTATAGTACGTATGTGTATACTCTTTAGACTCAAAGACTATGCACGCCGTGATGCAGTCATCCCATTCCAACCCATGGGCCACGATCAGTCTGTGCATGCGCGCAGCGCAGCCTGAGTGCAGTAGTCCGGCAGCTTTATTTAGTGTCCGAATAATATGGGCTCCGGTGGGGTAGAATTGGATGTTGGAAAACGGCAGTACACGAACCCCTGCTTTTTATACATACGTACAGGTTGTGGATCTTTTTTAAGTCTGTCTTGCTCATAAGTATTGTAGGCAGGTATGTGTGTGCCGGTTGATCTAATCATTGTTGATGCTGAAGCATTCTTGAAGACACCAGTTGTTACTTGTGCAGGCTTGAGGATGGGCTATTATGACCTTACTGACTTAAAGGCGTATAAATCGGTCTGCCAAGTTATTTGATATAGCTGCAAAAGAGGAAGATAAACATGGGTACGTGCTAGAGGGATGCTCATATTTGCAAGCTCGTCTTCAGACTTATAGCTTTGCTTTGCAGTTTTAGAAGCTAAAAGATAAACCTAAGACATGCCTAAGGTTCTACATCTGTAGTTCTCTGGATATGATGTGGTGCTACTCAGGTTTCCAGAAGATTGACAACCAGGGTCAACTAAAACTTAGGAAATGCTATATGCATGAAGTTACCCAAGGCACCCGGTGAGCTACGTTATGTCGGTAGAGTCATAAGAAAGTAGGGACAGGAACAGAGAATCGCTGTCTCTGCTTGTAGGGCTTCATACTGACATACATAGGTATGCAATATGTATGCCCCATGTTACAGTCTGAGCTGGTCTTGAAGCACCTGGTTATTATCTTTACATCAGGAAATGGATGATGTACCTACCTACCTCCTACATGGTACTACTAACAAAACGTAACACGACTTTTCTGCAATGAGTGCTTCTATACTAACCTAACCCAGTAGGTACTACTCCTGAAACAAACGGTTTTTAACAAAAAGGAGATAAGATAGATATTACCTAAGTACAGATCTGTAATTTCAACTTAAATAATACACCGTTTTACGATTCAGGGGTAGCAAGGCCAGAATCTGTGGGGTTGCCGCCACAATGATTGCGCGGTCTGGTCGTATTCCACTGTACCTGTTGTACAGCAGCACTTGCGTGCCGGATCGGCAGCCAATTGGGCAATCGGAACCCCAGTTCCAGATTCTGTCCAAGGTTCTTTTGCACATAATTCACACAGCAGGAACAGGAGGCATCAAAACCCTCCAGCAGCAACTCCAGGCAGGTTAGCTCAATCCATTTTTCCTATCCGACCAAACATCTACCTACCTAACTCCTACCGCCTCCCATCGTGTATCTTGCTCACGGATACATTATACTAGAATTGACATAACTATCCTATCAAGAAAACTTTCCCCTTCCTCCTATTGTCCAAAAAGGGTATCTAATTCTACGATAACAACGTTACAATACGAGCTTCCCTTTTCATACTTCTCAGCGAAGTGCGTCACTACCGATTTGCCTACCCAGACTGCCTGTTCCTCCGTATTTCTCTTCAGAATCCGAGACGCAGCACGCACAACTACAACGAGATATACGAATCAAAGTATCAACACAATGGAATACCGAACTAAGGAGCCCGAGAACCAGTCGCTCTTCCAGCGTTTCGGTCGCTGGCTCTCGTTGAAGCAGTACCAGATTGAGGTCACTTTTGGAGTGTATATGTTCACGCCCACTGAGAAGTTCATTTTCTGTACGTTATATACCTTCCATTTTTATTTTTACCCTTTTCTTTACTCCGTCCGTCTGTCTCTAAGCCTATGTTACTTTTGCTTGGCTCAATCAAATACATTGTCTAACCAGTAGAGGAAACATCACACAGGGTCTTTCGTATTCCTACTCTCAGGCCTAGGCTCGATTGCTACCATCCTATACCTACCCCAACACATCCTCTTCATGATCAGCCGCGCCTGGTTCTACGTCAGCGGGGGCGAGAGCAGCGGCGTCTTCCCCAACTCTAGCATCATCGCTGCGGGTAAGAGCGCGCTGTCGTTGTCCCTCACCGAGTCGGGCGAACACACGACCGCCCTTGGTACCGCCGCTACCGAAATCATCCGCGAATTATGATCATTCTCGCTTGCAGAGGCGCCTGCCCGTTTGCCTTATTGCCTGGCAGACAGCCATACTGCTTAGCCCTCCCAAAAGGGGGGTTGGGGATACGTGACGACTGGACGACATAGTAATGTTTAATAATATAACGAAGACGGAAAAACGAGAATCCTGCAACAGTCTTATCATCTTGAATGCGCACCAAGATTCAGGCGATGGCGTCTGGGCGTAAAATATGATTTCGAGGATAGTATTTGGACATGGTTTTCGTGGAGAATCCATTTTGGGAGGGTAGCCTTGAGCCCCAGTTTAGATGACCGGGCGGCGTAGAGTTATGGGTAGCTGTAATCCATAGTCTAGAACGCGATACGCACATAGACGGCTACAGATGAATGCAAAGAATGATATGGGTTTGGCTTATTGCCCAACTTCGCCAATACGGTAGACCCTGAGTGAACTGTCTTCGCCCGCAACGGCCAGCGAGTTCGAGTTCGCTATCGGTCTCCATGCTAATTGCAGAACAGGTTTCGTGAGACAAAGCCTGGATATATTTGTTAGTCATCCATAACTAGTATATTCCCTTACGGTGTGCTTATCATCGGGTTTTACATACTCAGGTCGTAAAGTGAAGGTCGACGAAATTGTAAGAGTTGTCGTATCAAGGAAGTAGATAGAGATCTTGCCCTCCTCCGTTCCAACGGCGAGGACAAAGTGTCTCTCCTGGGTTGTGTATGGTAAGAAATCGATGGCCGTTACCGGATGGGTCTCAGAAATCGTAGTCATACATGAGATCTCTAACTCCTTGCGCCATATCTTTACCGTCTTGTCGCGGCCCGCCGTCGCGAAGACGAGAGAGTCCGTCGTCGGCGCCCATGCCGCATCCAGGACCATGCGCGTATGGCCTTTAGGGTTCGACTGCAGTAGTGTGTAACCTAGTGGTTTCTGGCCGTCGCCGTTTTCCTCGGGCGTCTTCTCCTCCTGCTGCCTTTCGAAAACGGCCCATTGCCGGTCCCTGCCAACACTGAGCAGGTACCGGTCATCGGGCGAGAACCGCAGGCGCGTGGCCGTCAGCGAGTGGGTCGTTAAAGGGGGTCTAACCTCGGTCCACTTCCGGGTCTCGAACAGGCGGATGACGGCGTGGTTGACGGAGCTCGCCTTGCAGGCGCTCGCGATGAGGTCCCCGCCGTGGCTGACAGCCAGGCACGAGATCTCGTAGCCATGCCCGTACAGCTTCTCCGTCTCGGGCCAGAGCGTGTGTCGCGACAGGCTGTCCTCGAAAGGGGGGTGATCGATCTCGAGGGCTGACTTGCGCACCGTCGAGCCCGGGTCTAGTGCCTCGCGGTCGGTTTCCGGGTTTATCGTAGCAGAGGAGAACTCGACGTCGTCGTCGACGGCTTCGATGGCCTTGTTCGAGAGGCCGAGGACGGGCATGTTGGCCGCGTCGGGCATGGCGTCTGCCGAGCCGCCGGCGATCCCGCAGAGCCGGCTCAGAAGCTTCGCTACGGCTTTCGGCTCGTCGAAGACGCGCATCAGCTTCTCGTCGGCCCCCGAAACGAACTGCGAGTCACCGAGGGAGTCAATGCAGTTCAGGTCGTACCCGTGGATCTGTGGACGCGCCATCTCGTGCCATGTGGGTGTCATCGTCGCACCTTCCCCTTCGCTACCCTCATCCCCAACTCCATCGCCAGCTCGTCGTTTTTCCCATGTCGCATGTAGCCGGGTCGTCTGGTCGGAGCTGGTGGAGAGCAGATAGTCGCCGTTCCTAGACCAGGCAATACCCGTGACGGCTCTCGTGTGGCCGCTGACGCCGATCCTGGGCGTCCACTGGTCGAGCTCGTTGTTATAGTCCCATACCCGCCAACTTCCCGTTCGTCCCAGACAGGTCACCGACATGCCGTCGGGCGACCAGAGGCCTGTCCAGAACCCTCCCGTGCTTCCCGTGGCTGTCGTAGCCCCCTTCTCGCGGCTGATCTCGCCCAGTCGGACGTTCGTCACCCAGATCCCGGATGACGGATCGGCTTCCCATATAGCGAGCGTATTGTCCGCGGACGTCGATAAGAGCTGCAGTTTCCCTGTAATTTGACTCGTGAACCATTTAGCGCTGTATATCCAGTCATCGTGGCCGAGCAAGAGCGCTTCGAACGTGATGGTGAAGTCTTTCCCGGCAGTCTTCAGTCTGTGCGCCTTGTTTGAGGGGGATTTCCCCGGCAAGTAGGCACCTAGGGAGGGGTCGGCGCCGTCGGTTATAGCAGCCGGTAGCTCGGTGCCTTGGTGGAATCTCCAAAGGCGTATATACTTGTCCTGGCTCGAAGATGCTAGTATTAGGTCCGAACTTTCATTCCCGGCCTTCTCCCACGTGAAGTCTAGGGATCGGATCCATCCTTCGTGTCCTGTCAACGTCGCCTGGAGCTGAAAGTGCGGGCGGCTGGTAGACTCTGAGACGAAAACTTGCAAGATATCTCTCGTGCCCGCTGTAGCGAGTACCAGCGCCTCATCTTCTCCGTTTTCATCCCTTCCCAGCCTGCTGAGGGCTATAGCCAGGGGGAAGAACTTGGGTTTAGGGTTGATCGTCTGTAGCACCTGGGCCTCCTTTCCGTCGAAATTCCACACCTTGACCGAGGCGTCCGCGGCGCCCGTGGCGAAGTTACAGGAACTCGCGCTGGGGCCTCCTAGCTGTTGCGGGAGGGTGGCTATACAATTAATCGCTGCCGTGTGCTCCTGGAGCGTCTGGAGACAGCTCACAGCCCCGTCTGCGGTGAATGCCCATATCTTGAGTGTGTGATCGTGAGAACCACTGAGCAGGTATGTCTGGTCCCCGCCTTCAGTTCGCAGGGTGAGGAACTTGATAGCTTTCACGGTATCTTTATGTCCAGACAACAGACTTGTGACCCCTCTTGGCTGTGAATCCTGTTAAACATTGGGGAATTAGCAAGGTCCAAATTCTTTACTTAAAGGGAAGAGATTCATTTGGCCGTCTTCGCTTTCTCATGTTTTTATGTTTGAGTTTATTTCATTATTTGCCAGGCGGTCTGGACATAAACCCAATGCAAGGATTGTTGTAAGTGCAAGAACATACATGTGGCCGCCACAGAGCGATATTGGAGTCGGCGCCGAAAGCTACCAGGCCATCTTGGCTCCAGTCGGCCACGGCGGTTTGTCTGTTAGCGCCTATGGATAGGTACTCGGCTTTTGTAATATCTTCGCTCATAATTATCTTTTCTCCGGATTCTTTTCTCAAATTTCTTGAGATTTGTCTATCCCGCGGTCTTTAAGAATCGTACTTTAAGGCTGGTATACATCTGGTAGAGAATAATGAGGGCGGTTTGTTAGAAGCCGGGGTGCCGCTTTGTGATTGGACCAAAATTTCAAAACTACCCCAGGTGGGCAGTCCTCCCTTTGGATTTGACAGCTGTGTAGGCCAAACCGCCACCTGGAGGTTTTCAATGTCGTGCTGTGCCGGACGGGTTGCTTATAAAATCCATTCTATTCAAGCACAGGCTTTCAGTGTAAACCACATTTACTTTTGCATCATACATTAGCGATAGCTGCAAAGGGAGCCCTCTGGTATCAATTTGGTTGCCGTCCACTCATGTTCTAGTTGTCCTACTTCACAATACGGGCGTGAATCAGTGAACCGGTGATTATTCGACTTCCCACATAGCAAGAAGATATCCTATTTTTGAGGGGGGGTTTTTTTTTTTTTTCATAAAAAGCCCGCGGTCGTTGGCTAGTCCTTCCTACTTGGTTAATTCTAGATCACGGCCCCTGGTTGGCTTGGAAGGCACTCCTAGTGCTCACAGTTCTTCTATTGTTTTATATTATTTTCGAACTCTCAGATAGTGTAAATATGAACCCTCCGATCGTACGAGAATGGATATGGGAAGAAGTCTGAGAAAAATCTTCGCGACGGAGAAAAGATGATGCGTCCACTGCCTATTCGCCAGATGCGTGGTTGGTTCACGACATGATCTTCAGGGAGGGGAAGATGAGCTGGTTTACTATGATAATCAGATCGCAAGTGGATGATTCGCGCCTTTCGCCATGCGTGTGCTGACCGTCCTCACCCTCCTAAAGCTAGACTCGTAATAGGCTGTGCTACCCTAATGATCTGATCATATCTATAAACGGAGGGGTTAGGGGAGCGTCCGTCCAGTCCCTCTCTTCCTGCCTACACAAATACCATTAATAGCCGCTATATGCCGAGTGTTACTACGCTGGCATTGTGCTCCCATACCTCAAAAGGACGAAGATGTGGTTACCAGATGTAGGACTTGTGAGGGGAAGCTATATCTAGCTAGATTCCATTTGTCTTTTCAGATACTAAAGCACTCCGATCAGAGACGCATATCGAGCCCAACGAAAAGGGCATGAGAGAGGAAACAAGGGGTGCATACATGTCAATGAACCAATGGTGTGCAATCCCTGTAGGGCAGCCAGGGGGCAGGTCAGCCACCTTGACCTATCCAAGAGATTCTCGCCTGATCTGCATGCAGCGAGCATGCGTTCGTTATATCCAATGTCAAGGGCTATAGAACGACACGTGCCAGGAAGGCACTGGAGCGTAGGCCGCACGTATCGAGTTTTGCAAAGCTAGGTGCGTACTATTGACGCCCCCAAAGAATATAAGTAGCTTTCCAATGCACTCACGTCGGCTTAACGAGAGGGGAGCCTCGAGCGGCACGTTCCGACCGTTTGGACGGGGGCTTGCATAGGTAGATGTAAGCTAAGGAAGGTTGTTGACGGGACCGGAAAGTTACTTATTAAGTAGCCGATAGAAAAGAAGGCCACCAGAGAAATCAACGGCTGCTGGCTCACTTTGCGTAACTTTATACTATTACTGCTGTACTCACTTACAAACTCGGAGGCTTTTCATTATCACCCCGCGTCTTGAAACCTGCCGTTCGAAAATGCGAGCTCTCTGGCCTGCAAGCTTCCGCTAGACGAATTGGTAGAACTGTATGCATGTTGCTCGATCCGGAAACTTGGGCGATAGAAGCAACCAACTGGCCATCAGAAAAGAAGACCCCTGGCAGATACCATCCTTTCCCTGTAGTAGCCTGCCCTAAACCTCTCCGGGATCAAACGAGGTACTGGGTCAGCAATAGATACAGCTACGATTCTAAAGGTTAATAAATATTATCTTGCCTATGGCCGACGAATACAGCTTATTACCGATTTTTAAGACTGTTGCGCGAAGAAGGGCCAGAGGACATGGCGATGCCGGAGAACAGGTGAAATCATATAGAGTTCTTTCTGTTCGAACCACCCCTGTGTTCAGCGACTTGCTAGGAGGCCATGACAGATTAATAAAAGTCATTAGCACTTTGTTATCAAGCACATCATTATGCAGAGGGCAATTGGGGTCTACCATGGCCTGGTTGCATGCAGGGAGCCAGAGAAGTGTGCCGATGTACAGTCGTCATCTGACGGTGATTCATGCACGCCCCGAAGAGGTCGAGCAAGTGGGCTGGGCCGTCGTCTGTGATAGAAATCCTCCACGTCGTATGCTCGGCGCCCTCGTTGCCTTGTACCTGTTGGACCTGTCTCGGCTGAGCTACCCCGCCTAAAGCTCTCACTCGTGGAGGCCGGTTTGTTTTCTTCTTTGCCTCTTATAACTAATGCTTATTACATCAGGTCTGTGCCCCACCCCAAAAGGGGAGAACGGAAGTATGGTGAGGTTGTATGCATGAAAGATTTGATCAAAAGAGTATGTTGAGGGTTGCTTCGTATCCGTGAGCAAAGGTATAGTGCTGGAAGCTGAAGCTGCTTGACCACTGCTCACTGAGCATGGGAATACGCACCCATTGGGTGCTGAGCAAGCATAAAGATGGACGCAACATTGAGTCGGAGTTCGCGTCCAGCATCACAATACTGATTGGGATAGATATGCTCTTGGCAAGCTGCAATACCGCACGCCAATCTACATGAAAACCAGGGTCGTCGTTGGACTGTTGCTGTTTGTTACCGTTGTGTAGATCACATTGATACAGCGATGGAAATTGACGATACTGACGGCTGATCTCACCGAAGCAAATACATCGTAAGTGCTCTCGTGATCACCCCTAGTTGTGCGCCCCGCGGTGTCCTAACCTATCCTCGAGCACGACTTAAAGGGGATAAAAGTGATGAGTGATGACTTCGAACACCGCGAGGCTCATTTTGGTTGATCCTAGAACAAGACTAGACACGCCAATCCACCGTTCGAGCGAGAGGCTTGCAAAAGGGCTGTGGCCTCAAAGCAGCTGTGTTGTTCTTCGGCAAGTACATGATTCGAATGTAAATATATAGTAGGAAACTATGAGTAGTGCACGACTTCGGACCCGCAGAAGACCCTCCGCGCCGCGTGCAGATAAAACCCAATGAAAGCAATTTGGCTTGGAATGGGTCCCAGACAGCATAACAAATGTAGAACGGTGTCGTCCGCGGCGTGTTGAACCTGCCCAACCTCAACACGTCGAGCACTGTCAGTAGCATGGCAAGGAAACCTTACTTATAGTGGCATGTTTTGAACGGAGCCCATCTGACTGGTTGGTTGTGTCCTCTAAAGGTCTGGAGGATAGATACGGGAGAGCAGTTCGTGGTGTTCGAGGTGCTGACAGTTTAAGTTCGTTCTCTTCTGGGAAGTGCATATGAAGGAGGCTCGCAATTAGGTCGCTCCTGGAGATAGTGTCGGCTGCCACCCACTGGAACTGCGGCGACATGTACTCGACATTTGATATGCCACGAGCAAAGAGCGGGATATTACGTTGGCCACAACCCTACCTCCCGCCTGGCGGAACGGACTGTACGGCTAGGACGAGAGTTGACTTCGTCTACCACTGGAAATTACCAATAACAGAGACACGATGGTGACAGAGCAAGCAGACCAAAGTGGTGGTACTCTACAAAGTTGGGTGTCGAACCTTGTTGTTTAAACAACTCGACTCTCGGTTGACGGGGCTGGAGACTGCCTATGCCTAGGCGTTCTCCACCCTCTTTCACAGTGCATTAGTTCTGAATAGCGTATAGTAATACGTCGTCGCGGTACTTCGGTCGGCCGGTGTTGCATGATTCGATTCGGGACGCTCGGTCGCGTCCGAGTAGATGGACCAAAGCCGCGACAATATAGTAGTAGTTGAGAGTAATGATGAGTGAGTCGCAGGTTTCCAGATTTCCAATTTGGTTATGCCAGCCTTGGTTTCGGCTTGTTATGTTCGGCCTTACTCATCTGGTGGCTGCTCACGTGGTCGACGTCGAGATCCCGCTGGACGCTGGAATATGTCCGTGACCGGCAGCGCTGTGCCCCGTTACATTAGCCGCCGAGTGTGCACGGCAGACGAGTGTGGGCCTCTGCCCAATACACTAGCAAAGCCCGAGCCGAAGCGCACACAGGGGAACGTTCGAAGCACTCGACGCTGTTCTCATATTCAACAGCGACCAGTTCCTGATCTAGTGATAAGGAGTTGCCGAATTGGAGACACATAAGACAGCGCTGGGTAGTTCCACCCAAGACCGCCGGCCGGCCCTTCGGAATCGGTCTGAATTCTGAATTAATTGGCTACAGCGGTTGATCACTGTGATAATATGCAAGACTCTGCTTGCTCACAGAAGTATTGATGACTGCACATAAGAGAGAGAAGGCGGCTTACGACGGCAAGAGAGCGCATTTTGAAGTTAAGACGCAGCAATGCATATGCAGAGAGTCGAACAACTGGGTGAATGGATGAGAGTATTGCGCATTTAAGCTTTAGATGTCTCATAGCTTGGAGGGAAGGACTGCCACCTTAACTACTTGGTAGGTGACTAAGGAGTGCTTCGACCAAGGTGGCTCCCTGTTGAACGGTGACGGGTGACCTGATCTAAGACTGGGCTTCCCGGTCAGGGACGGTCCAACTACTTGGCCACCCAGGTCCGTCCAGGCTAGACTGGGATTGGAGTACCTTACCTAAGTACCCAGTTCGTGGCCTGCCAACAATTGCCTTGGTAATGAGGTACCTACCTGCTAAGTTGTTGTACCTTGCCGATTTCGTAACCTGATCGCGTCACAAAAAGAGGTCTTGTGACTTTGAAGATTTTATTAAGCTTTAAAATCTCCTGTAGACTACAGTATAGATGAACAGGTATGCTGTAATAATGCGCACCTCGGACACTCACCCACTTCCCGCTACCTACACGGAGGACATGGAGCAAAGTTAACCTTACGTCACTATAATCTTCCTGCAACCTCCTCTTTGTACGGGTAGCGAGGACCACTGAGGGAAATTTTAAGCTTTGAAAGTCAAGTAACAACTCGGACAAGTGTTACACACGGCTAGATGGACAGGTACTTACCTACATTTACATATTGTAAGTACTCAAGGTAGTCAGGATAGGAATCTTACCACCGTACTGTATTACAACCTACTGGTTAGCATATACTATATAATAGTGTGTTTTATTATGCCTGCTAGTAGGATTGTAGTACCGGTGATGTGAATTTTTGTTGTACTTAGCTAGCTATTAGACCTTTTCCTACACGTACCATCTACTTCGACTTATGTAGATACTTAGTCTACGATGTAAAGTTGACATAATAATAATACCTACTAGGAGCAAAAGACGTCGGCACTGGTAACTATAAGTTAAAATTATATATTATGTGTATGTGTGTAGGTAGGTAGTGTGTATGCCAACCGATTATCTTGTTATTATTATCAGGTATAATTAACAGCTCTTCACATCGGCTCCTATTTCGCCATCAAAGCCTGGGATCGACATGTACACACTGGCCCGAAAAAACCAATATAGAATTGGTTGTAGATAGGGCCTACATAGCTCCTAAACTAGACATTAACTTTAATTTATAGCAAGTGATATCATGATACAATCCAAGATCGGGGACAGCTTTACTCTACTGGTACTTCAGTATCCCTATCTGCCCGTTGTGAGAGAAGCTTTTATTTGACACATGCTTGCACGCTTAAAACCTCCTACTGGTAAGTAGGCATCGTTGATGACCCCTTAACCATTCGACCAATAAGACGAGATTATCCTGCTGTGAACAGGAATTCTCCGGTATTGCGGCTCATCAACTGATAGGGACTACAGAAAATAGAAAATTGGCTGTGTGATTAGCTGGGTAGATATCGAAAATAGATCACAAGTGACATGGCTCAGTTTAGTTCCAGGCACTAGAGGCCCCGAATCAGAGTAAGACTAATTGAAGCGCTGATACAGCGATTATGGCATGCTGTCCGGCCCAAACCAACTGCCAACGTCATTTCCTCCTATTGACATGGATAAAGAATGCTAGTGTATGATTATCGGCCTCGACAAGACAGCCAACTCACTTGCACGAAGCCCATATTCAACATACGGTTACTTCCTATAGAAAAATTCAGCCTCGTCCAAATCTTATGACACCTCTGAAATTTGATACTACCACAGAGATGGTCATACTACATGTGTATCGGTATATGGAGAGTACAGGCTATGTTGAAGGGACTGGACTCACATAGAACTAGTTGGTCAATTGCGGGGATAAGCTTGCCTATATATATCTATGGGGACAAAGAAGCAAGAGTTGAGTGAAACGAGGGGTTGTGTAAGCCAGGTGTCTTAGGCTCACGATTATAAACATGATAAACATTATTTACTCTATCATAATAAGAGAGCTGCATCGTAACTATATAGTTAATAGTTGAGATAGGCAGCTTTCAAGAGCTATTAGAGAAAACTAAGGTTTTAAAATTCTGTGAGACTATAAACGTCTTGCTTACGAAGGGCTTTATTTATCTTCCTGTCTACATACATGAGATTACCCCAATAGTCACGCCGCTTGATAAAACACTGTTCTACTTCTACATGTGTCTAGGTTGGTAGATCAAAGCCACCATACTCCTATTAGGTGGATAAGGTTAGCTGAATAGTTTAAGCCCCTATAATCTCTGTTACTCTAGATCTTAGTGACAAAATCGCAACTTGGCTTAAAATGTAACAGTATACAATAGTGAAACGTTTACCAACTCTTGTCTATGGAAATAAGGGTAGGGAAGGGTTGTGGACGAGCCCAAATAGCCGGGTCGGAAACCCCGTAATCGGTGAAATCGGTACCTGAGGCCAGAGTCGTAGTAGGTATCTGGTCCCGTTCCACCATCTGGCGGGCTGCCAATCGTGGCGTTTCAAATATTTTTACAAACTCGCAAGTTCCCCATCTAAAAGAGGCACATGAGCGGCCTCGACAGTCCAGCTCGTTAATAGCCCCGCCTTTGCATGCCTAGATGCCCAGACTCGGATTATTGTTTTTTCCTACTCTTCTATATTTCTTCCATTTCCCTCAGCCTTCAGGGCGGACCTCATAACCTTCTAAGAAACCATGCGTCAGACTTGTCGTGCCTGCGCCATTATCCGGTCTCTGGCACACTAGGAAGGAAGCGACGTTGCTCTTTAGAAAAATGTGCCCCGAGGAAATTTGATGGTCCTTGTGCCTAACCTCGCAAGATATTTGCACCGAATATAGACCTCTGTATAAGTCGTGGCTGAACCAGATGGCGAAGGATTTACCCCTTGTCCTGCCAGTAGACGAAAGGAGAGCCACAGCAGCTGCTTGGGAAGCACCACAGGACATGGATCCATGCGTCCCGTTGACCCTAGCCCCTCACAATAGCAAATAGCTAAGGCAGATACTACAATCGGCGTCTGGTCCTTCCCTAAGCCTAGTCAGTACATATGGAAAGAGAACGAGGTCCTCAGGACGATATTAGAGTGATATGTCTCTATAATTGACTCACTTAGACAGGCAGCTAGTGATTTGTAATGGGAGAGTTGGCGAGAGGAAGAGAAAGGGGAGGGGGTTAGCTACCTCTTCTACGTTCTCTCCAGTGTTGCAAAAGGAGTAACGATGAGCAGGCACCTTACGTAAGTAAGCGCTGAACATATTGATATCACAGTACGGTCTCTTCGTGATAGACTACCGATACAGTATTTTCCTGTGTGCTATATAGAAAATAAGTGGACAAGTACTCAGAGTTCTCTGCTTCATTGCCATGGCTTTTTGGACCGGCAGGACAACTATGTAGTGACTGCTCTGTGCATGTCTATATCACCCAATCCATACCATAACTTACAATAACGCTGGAGACATATCAGATCTCGAAGTCCCTCTTGCCTCTTGACCTCTGCCATTGGATTGATTCGTTCAGACGGCCCAGCTACCTATAATTGTGACGACATACATTACCATGCGCAATTAGGAAGCAAGCAATTAGCGTCTACTAAATAGAATGCAATTGTAGCTCCATAGCTTGACGGATTGACTGGGTCCTGGCTCAGGTAGTCCCGCACATCCTACGACGCATCGAAACCTAAGGCCTTAGACATGTACTGGTGGACCTGAGGTAACAATTTCTTGATGTAGGAATAGAGGCTACTAGGTTATATACTTAGTCGGTTAAGGTTTTTTTTTGTTTTTGTTTTTGTTTTTTTTGGTTCACAAGACATCTGACACGAACCCGAGCCGTTAGATCTGTTGATATCAAGTTCCAAGTACCTGACTTAGGTACGTGCGGAACGGTTCTCCCAACGCCTCTTAAGGTTTTACCCACATACTAGTATTAGACAGGTATATGAAATCTATTGTACACAACTATATATGCACGCAGGGTCGTGAGCGGTCTTTTCTCAACCTTTTCTCGACTTGGACGCTTTTAAGACATGACCATGCTTCTTACTTGTTGAATCAAGCATGATCTTAAGTTCGTAAGTCATATCTTTAAAGCAACAGCACGGTTGTCTGTAAAGGCAAGTTGCGCATTGAACCAGGTCGATGCCCTACCCCAATGTACCTATCATTGGGTTTACGTCTGCATGTCCTTGTGCTGTACGTAGGTTGGTAGGCACGACTTTAGCTTGTTGATGACCACCTGCACCAAGATGCTGCAGCCAAGCTAGCCCCACTTCGATGCATTTCAGGCCCAATGAGCTTCCATTATAGTTTGAGAATCAGTCGCCTGACCTGAAGAAAGTACAAAGACTCATGCGTGAAGTATCTTATTTCTGCAGGAAAGTATCTGCCTTAGGTACCTACTTAGCCCGCGTCCTGCCAACAAACCTACTCCAGCGCCTCCCTGCTGCCCCATACCCCCCCGTACCCTCTGTACTGGGTATCAATGACCCAGGTACCTACTCAGAGAGATACATACCTTATTAGCTACCTACATACCCCTCCTCGCCCATCTTAGAGACAGCGTCTGGTCTGCCTCTTAACCTGACCTACTACCTAAGCCTGACCACCTGCGCTTTCTGCCTGTTTTCTCAATTATTGCGTCCCGTCCCTTTACCTACGTGCCCGGTTTCTCTATTTACCTTAGGTACCTACCATCTACTTTGCCGATTCTCGATCCCACCCTCACAATTGTTCTTCTCTTCTTCCAAGTCATCTATTTCAAGATTGATTGGGGTTATCACACGCCACTCTACCCACTACCTACACTGTCCGGCCTCTATTGCGCAGCTTTCGTGTTGATCTCCTTGGACTGCAGACGAAGAGGTATCTCTCTCTTCTGGTTTCCTCTTCGCCGAAGGAGTTGAGGGAGAGTGAGCGAGTGAGAGCGTGTGTGCGTGAGTGAGTCTACACCTGAGATAGCTTCTCGTAGCCTGAAATTTGGTCGATATTCTTTTCCTTTCCATTCCCGCCCTATCCTGCTCAAACACCGCATCTAATGTGTACCCGCCGAGTCGTATACCTCGACACCGACAAACAACAGCAAGCACAACACTGATAACAGGCATAGGTTTACCAGAGAGTTCCCGTCATCCGTTTAACCAGAGGCCTGCCCTCTGTCATTCATCATAGGTGAGTCAAAGTATCCAATCGTGACTGACAGTTGGCTGTCAGCTAGCCGCTACACATACCCATACCTACAGCATCTACCTGCCTACCTATCTATGCCACAATATTTGTTCAAGTATACCGCCGCACTCTCACGGCAGAACCATGCCAGCATCAATTCCCCGCCCGTCTGCGCTACCTACATTATCCCATCATTCACTCTCGTCTTGTCCTTGGGCTCAGCACCGGCATTCGACTATGCGCTCTTCTACATAAAATTGTTTACCTAATATGAAATGAGTTGATAAATCACTTGTTTCGTATCCATCAGTCCGTTCTATGCTGCTATCCCCTACCTACTACCGCCATACTGGGAATCTTCCTCCCTGTTTTGGTCGTGCACAGATACACAGCAAAAAACATACGTGCAACTATCAATTCATCCAGGTATTGCGCTATTGTAGCAGGTATTCGACATGTACCTAGAGTGAATGCTCCTGTACAAAACTTGCACACCTACCACCGTACCTGGTTGATGTACCACTTCAGTTGGCATTACCTTAGGTTATTAGCACTGCCTACCACCATCCACCACCCATTCTGCTCCTGTTTCTCCCCCGTTGATTCTTATTTGAGCACCTTGGGGCAGCTCACAAAGCTTGGTCGGCTGGCCTGACTTGACCTCATTACCTAACAAACATTTCCGCAAAGTCACGCTCGTCATCCTACCTATCACCTCTCTTACAATCTAAATTATCCCTGAAAACCCCGCCAGAATCCCAACCGCCCACCTGCCTACCTCTACCTATCCTGCTTTCTTCCTGCTCGAACTCTCCAACCCGCCAACCATCAAATCCTACTTGGTACATTCAGCACAATCCCGAGCCGTTCTCCAGCGACATCCGAATTTTTTCTTTCCTAGACCGAGTTTAACTTGTCTGCATACTTACCTTCGTGGCCCAGTACCTCAGTGTGTGCATGCCCTTTTGTCAGCCAAACCACTTGGCCCACCAACCTCATCGCCTACACCACTAGTCCTCTTTGCACCGCAACGGCGTTGCAATTTCTACCTTCATTTTCTTCCCTCTTCCGGCGCCTGCTGTTGCTCTGCCCTTCGGCCCGTTGTCCCTTGTCTTCACCATCCCTAGGCACGTAGACCGACCTTGCCCACCTACTACGTCCAGCCTATCCGCCAATCAAGTGTCACCGAGAAGCACACAATCCAGCCGTCACACCTCTACCGGTCATTGCCCAACACGGCGTCCGCAACTTCATCTCGGACGCTTTTCACTTCTGCTTCTTGACCGCTAGAGGCCATTTGGGTTGTAACCTACACAGTGCATCCAAGGCTGATATCTTTTCAATATGTCGCAGAATCGCCCGACTGCGGCATTCAATTCGCTCCGCATGGGAGGTGAGCCCGGACCACTTATCAACCCCTCCTTTTGCTGTACCCTGTACTAAAACAACCTACAGAGCTCATCCGCGAAAAGGTCCAAGACGGCGTCACCGGCGAGACGAGGGACCTGCAATATACACAATGCAAAATCGTCGGAAATGGCTCGTTCGGTGTAGTCTTTCAGACTAAACTGTCTCCTTCGGGGGAGGATGCCGCCATAAAGCGTGTCCTTCAAGACAAGCGGTTCAAGGCAAGTAGATAGACTACCCATGGGCGTCGTCATTGTTGTGTTGTTCGCTAACATTTCCCTTTTCTTTTCCTCTGCAGAACCGGGAACTCCAAATCATGCGCATCGTGCGACACCCCAACATCGTACACCTCAAGGCTTTTTACTACTCCAATGGCGAGCGAGTGAGCAATGACCTTGATTTACTGGCTTTAAGTGCTGCTTTCTAATAAATCAAATAGAAGGATGAAGTTTATCTCAACCTCGTGCAAGAATTCGTGCCCGAAACGGTTTACCGCGCGTCCCGTTTCTTCAACAAGATGAAGACCACTATGCCTATTCTCGAAGTCAAGCTATATATCTATCAACTCTTCCGAGCTTTGGCCTACATTCATTCTCAGGGCATCTGCCACCGTGATATCAAGCCACAAAACCTCTTGCTTGACCCAAATACAGGGATACTCAAGCTTTGCGACTTCGGAAGTGCCAAGATCCTGGTTGAAAACGAGCCTAACGTATCCTACATCTGTTCTAGATACTATAGAGCGCCAGAGTTGATCTTTGGCGCGACCAACTACACAACCAAGATAGGTAAGGACCTTCTCCTGTCCCAACGGTAAGCTTTCTCTGACCATTTCACAGACGTCTGGTCGACTGGTTGTGTGATGGCGGAATTGATGTTGGGCCAACCTTTATTCCCAGGAGAGTCTGGAATTGATCAACTGGTGGAAATCATCAAGGTCCTAGGAACCCCCACCAGGGAACAAATTCGAACTATGAACCCGAACTATATGGAGCATAAATTTCCACAAATCAAGCCTCATCCATTTAGTAAGGTATTTCGAAAAGCCGACCCAAGTGCACTGGACTTGATAGCAAAGCTACTGGAATACACGCCTACCGAACGTTTGAGCGCTATCGATGCTATGGTGCACCCGTTCTTTGATGAGTTGCGAGACCCAAGCACGAAGCTCCCGGACTCGCGACACTCGAGCGGTCAGCTGAGAGACATGCCCAGCCTGTTTGATTTTACGAAACACGGTGAGTACGGCGGTGATGAGTATACGAAACAGTTATACTAATTTACATGGCTAGAATTGTCAATCGCGCCGCATTTGAACCATAAGCTAGTCCCACCACATATGAGGCAAGCGCTCCTCAATCGGGGAATCGATATCGACAATTTCACGCCAATCCCGAAGCAGGAGATGATGGCGCGATTAGACTGAGCCGCATCCTAGCATTGGCCTCGAATTTTCTGCTTGCACAATGTCGCCTGTATCGCAGTAGCTACATCTGCTTGCTCGCTGGATTTGTATACGACCTGACCCAACCACATTAGACTTATGAAAACAACATACCCAAAAGAGAGAGCCATTCGTCTGTCTCGATGCTTTTTCGCCTAGAGTTACGATGAAGAATCGCGAGACCTGACTCTGGGTCTATAGGAATCTGGACGAATGCCACTGTTAACACCGTTATCGGTCTAGCAATTTCTAGGATGTCTATTGGGACTCTCGAGACTACGGCGAGACTTGATCTTGGTAGCTCAAATGCAGGAATGGGGACATCCCCAGGTAGGACGCCTAGGAGTGACAAGGACACGAGAGATGCATCGCGTGTTCTTAGTTTTCTTCTATGCATGACTGAGACGGCATTTGCTTTTATTATATTGTTCAACTATTCGCTTTGTCCTCGTGGTAAGACGACCATGAGGTGGCTGGATCCCCTTTACGTGGCCTCTCGGGGTAACCGTAGATACATGTTGTGAAGGGTATGGTGGCGTATATTTTGTTGCAATGAGGGTCGCGGCGTCGGAGCAGGTCCCGAGGGCTTTGGTCACAGAGGGGTGCATTGATAAACCGGTTGACGGGGCTGGACGTTACGAAAATTCAGATCTGCGCCCTCGGGGGAAAATTCGGGCACCCCAAAAGATTTCTTTCGCATCGGACGGCATTCCTGCTTGACACAGGTGAAAGGGAGTAAAAAAGGAAAAAGACCAAAAAAAGACAAGGCCTGTTGTCTGTGATGGAAAGCCCAAACAGAATATGACACAACTACACGACCTCAACATGGTAAACGGAAGAAGCCTTCGCCCAAGAGAAACCAACTTTTATCTACCATTGCCTGTAAACGAGCGCGTGAGATGCACCTACTAAGTGATGTCCAACCCTTCATACAAAGCCAAACACCAATGAATGATCAAAATGGCAAATGTCTAGGTAGAGCTCTCTACAGTAGTATATATATCTACCTAGATATAGTAGGTACCTGTAGTCTATCAAATGGGGTCCCTGAAAACCTTTTCCCCAGCTTTCTAATCAGACCAGATAAGTCCAGGGGAGCATCTATTCCCATAGACCCTAATTCCAACAAGACTGACATTGACATGATAGGTATGAATAAAGCTACTTGGGCATGATAAGCAGGTGCTACTTCGGATATTACCTCGAGGTAAGGTACAATAGGCAAGGTAGGTCTACATAGTAGGTATTAGGTAGAAGGTGAGGCAGTTGGCAGCTACCGTCGCACTGGTAGCTGATGGAGAATACTTCAAAAAAGTGGGTCCGTGCACGGCGCGTCACGTTAAGCTCCGAGCAGCAGATCCGGCGGCCTATTTGCAATAAGTTATACGTACATGCAGATAACTCAAGTTGCTCTTTCTGAGCTGCGTAACCCATCACCTACACATGTTGTTTTTATGGGCGATCTATGGTAACTCTACTTATCGGTCCGAAAATTTTGAACACAATCAAACCGCAATTGCGGCATTGCCAAACCTCACTGGAAGGTTTCCTTCCTCGACACCATGGCCGACTATGATCGTAGACAATCCGGAGGTGGTGGCTACCATAATCGCAAGAAGCGCTATCGAGGTAAGCAGTTGTTTGGTGCCAATTCTGTCCCTGTACCCTTCTATCGTTGTAGATATTATGTGGGAAAGACTTCATTAACGGGGGCGGTTATCTAGATGACGACGACTTCGATCGTCGATCGCAGCGACGCCGCCATGAAGCGCCTCTGCCTGTTCGCATACGAAAACAGCTCCTAGGCTTAGCGGAATCTCCTCTTCGCCGATGGCATGAAGAAGTCCAATCCATCGCGCAACTCATTGCCGAAAACTACGATGACCCCGAACTGCAAACCAGCTTCCTAGACCTGGTCCCCCAGATGGTTCTTGAACAGCCACTCAAGACGCCCTTCGTTGCCGCAGTTGTGTTGCTAATAAACACATTGAAGCCCGAGGTGATTGACGTGATTCTTGCGCGTATTGCCTCCGCGACCGAAGAGAGGGTGAAGCAAGGCGAATGGCGCGATGTGAAGCTCTATCTCAAGTTCTTGGCCTGCCTACAAAGTTGCTTTGAGGGTGACGGCTTATTCCCAGTGCTAGACGAGTTGTTCAGCCGTGCTGTCGACTTGCAAACCGCGAGCTCTGATGACGTGAGTCAGGCCATCTTATCCCTACATGCCCTACCGGTCTAGCTCTACTTCTAATACCATTACTAGACGATTGGAACCGAGATTGTGAAGATTATTCTCCTCACTATTCCCTATGTCTTAGCTGCCGCCCCTTCGACGGAATCAAAACTAAAGGCTGCCGAGCTCATGGACAAGACGGACATCATTGCGTCCGAACCACATGCCCTCCAAGTTCTAATCGATCCGTACCATCCCGAGCAAGGAGGCGAAAGTCCGGCAGCCAGCATGAGTCTTATCGGTCTACTCCAGAAGCAGCTACAGAACGAAGCTGCCAACGGCTGGCCGTTATCTTGCCTGCCGAGGCCGTGGCAAATGCCGCTTGAGGAGATTGAGCAGCAGGAGAAGCTGGACGGTGCCCAGAAGCACACGTTACCATCCATATCCCTGCCAGACAAGGTCATCACCGGTCCTCGACCTTTGTTTCCGGAAGTCCACTTCTCAGTCTACGTGCAACAGGACATCGAATCTGTCCCCTCGGTTGCGAACATAGCATCGTCTGTGATTCGGGACGCCCTTCTCGATACTATTAACGTTCTACATTTCAACCGCAATGTTGCAGCTCGCTTTCTCATAGATGCAGACTGTTACTTTGCGCCAGGCACTTTCGTAAAACGAGCAACCCCCTTTGACCGACTGCGGGAAATTGACGGGGATCGTTCTACCTGGAAGCCGGAAGATGTTGCCGTAGACGCTGTTTTCTCGCAGCTCTTTCAACTTCCGACCGCTGAACACAAGCTGGTCTACTACCATTCCGTGCTAACGGAAGCTTGCAAGATCGCGCCTGGGGCTATTGCTCCTAGTTTAGGGCGTGCCATCCGTTATTGTTACCAAAATATACATCGTCTGGATCTGGAGCTCAGCTACCGGTTTCTGGACTGGTTCACACACCACCTGAGCAACTTTGGCTTTATGTGGAAGTGGGCAGAGTGGGTTGAGGATGTCAATCTTCCAGACATGCACCCATGCAAGTCTTTCATCCTGGGCGCTCTGGATAAAGAAATTCGTTTGAGTTTCGCTCAACGCATCAAGGGGACATTGCCCGACCCCTACCAAGCCCTGATTGGTCCCGAGAAGGAACAAGATACCCCCGAGTTTAAATTTAACAATGAGCGTAAGTGCCACCCGTTGCCCCGATATGCATGAATGGCCGACTAATAGACGAACAGATACTCCCTTTTCTACCGAGGGGAAAGAGCTCGCAGCCCTTCTTAAGCGTAAGGCTCCTGATGAGGAGATACAGCCAGTGATCGACCGAATTCATTCGGCAGCGCTCGATCAATCCATAGACCCTATCGTTTCGAGCACAGACGTATTCATGACAGCAGTCTGTTGGGTAGGGTCCAAATCCCTGTCTCATGTGCTTGCCTGCATTGAGCGCACTAAGGATCGACTACTTGATGCTGGCGCAGCATCTGAAGCGGCGAGGGTCCAAATTATCACAGCCGTCATGAACTATTGGTCAGCCCACCCCGGCGTCGCTCTAAGCATCATCGAAAAGCTCCTTAATTACTCTATTATAACGCCGAGTACAGTCATCGATTGGGCCCTGGTCGGGGACCGGGCAGGCCCTTACGGTCAAGCTCTAAGCAAGGTCTGGGTGTTCGAGCTAGTGTTTAACACTGTCGTGAAGGTGACCACTCGACTTCGCCAGGTAGTCAAGGGTGGTGCGAATGAAGGTCTACAAGAGGAGATAACCGCTATGCGCGAGCTCTTCAAAGCCATGAACGACGCGCTGGTTAGTTGGGCGCAGGGGACCAAGGATCAGCTCATGGATCCTGTGGTGTCTGACGGGGGCGAAGACTTGGTTCAGCGGTGGGGAGAGAGATGGCTCAGAGTGTTTAGGCGGCGTCTTGCCATCGAGGAAGCCTTCTTAATGGAACACCAAACATTATGGTCTTGAAACGCTGAAAGGATATGAATGGGATATATCGGTAATGGCGCCTTTTTCACAGTCCACAGAGAGTAAGTGCTGGTCTATTGCTTTCACCTTCCCAGGTGGAAGCATTCGACTAACGCATTACAAGGGCAGCACATGTCAACGCTCTTTCTCTCTTGGGAGGACTTGTATATTTAGTCCGGTCTCGCTATAAACCAAGGCTTCTCACCACTATAACTGTCATGAAAATTGCGTATTCCCATACCCCTTAGACTCGCTTAGGTAGCTCTCTCTTAGAATTGCTACTCACGAGGTCTACATATGTCCCATGATCAGGCTCTTCGCTGTTCCTGTGTAGAGCGGTTTGCTCCATTATTGCTTATTCGCTCCGATGCATCAAGACGGTAACTTACGCCTACTTTTCCTGCGATGAACACCAGGGGTAATCCTCACCTAGGTCTATCTTCATGTGTTTTACGATACTGCTTCGGATTCTACCTGTCCCATCTCTCAAGTTTCGAGATTGTTTGGAACTTGGTTCGACTGCAATAGCAAATACTACTTGGGGAAAAGTGGTTAATGGTGGGACGTCCTCGAGATTTCGAGTAGTGACAAAGTTTTCATTTCAGTGTTTATTATACAGGGCTACCCTCTCTATTGCAGCAGCCGCCGCACAGTCAGTCATATTAACGCCTGTCCTGCTGTATTTCATGCCTTTTCTAATCTCCTATGCCGGGGGTTTCAAGTCGCTCCCGGAGTATATGATGTAGGAGTGGTTGTGGTTGGTTGTAATGTACACGTTTCGTCTTATGCCCAAGTTGTCTTGCGGTAAGGCGTTTAGGTGAGGGGCGAGAGAAGTCTGGAAGGAAGAGAAAGACGAGTGTGAGCAAGAAAACCTCTGTGATAAAATTTTGGACAAAATCGGTTCGAGAACCGAGGGCATTCAGTTTATTTACCTTATGATAGAAGGGCGAGGATCGCTTCGAGTATAGCCTATAAAGGTGATGATATCTGAGTTAAAATATGTGTTCTTCTCGAGAGCAAAATGGTCGATAGATAGAATCTCGCGCAGACGGTTAGTTAAAGCGTACCGAAATAGAGGATCAAAGGCAGATAGCCACTATTCAAAGTGTCAGACAAGAGCTCATTCAATTCTGTTTAATCCAATCTATAGATCACTTACTAATGGATGGCAACTCTTGAGACGTCAATGATCTTGCCAATGCGCTCCTGTTCTGTGGCGTGAGCTTCTTTCTTCCAAAGGAAACAAAGAACGTATCTACTGAGCGGATGGGCGAACCTTAGACTCCTCGGAAAGGGTGAACATGTTGGGCAATATCCGGTCGCGAGAAGGAAAAAGACTCTTGGAATTCATATATCGGTTCTGATCAACACCCGGGAAAACTCCTGCTGGCTGGGCGCGAATGATGCGACGTGATGGAAATGGCTCGATTATATGATTGTACAGTCAGTGAAAGATGACGATGTTGGTTCCCGATGCTCTCCAAAAATTTAGTAGCTATCTAGTCTGCCGGGTAGTAGATAGGAGCACCCGACCTACAGCACTTACATGGATTACGTAACTAGGTACCGATACCACTTGATTGTCAGCTGGCAACAAGCCGATAAGATCGCAAAGGCACTGTACGTATTGCTGCTCCAGCTGTAGAGCATCTCCAAGTCTCCAGAAAAGTTCCCATGAGGTAAGTTTAGCTTTTGGGCTTGGCATGTTCTAGTCGCACCATTGCGCGTTGACACTCGTGAAACAGTTTTATATCAACCTCCTCTCTGCTAACGAGATTCGACCTGCTTCCCCACGTCTTCGTTCACAACTGCTGAGGATAGGCCTCCAAGATGTCAGGCGCTAAGCATTGGTAAGAACGCCCTTCTTCGCTCCCCTACAATCTGCGGCTAGTCCCTGATGCTAATTCGTTTCTGCCTTCATTAGGGAGCAGGACAAGGAAGCCACAGTCTATGTGGGCAATATCGACGAACGCGCCACCGATGCTCTAATATGGGAGCTCATGGTTCAAGCGGGCCCCGTCGTCAATGTACACCTGCCGAAAGACCGTGTCACACAATCCCATCAAGGATTCGGATTTGTCGAGTTCAATGGTGAGGTCGACGCCGATTACGCAGCCAAGATCATGAACGGTATTCGATTATATGGCAAGGCCTTGCGAGTAAACAAAGCCTCGGCGGACAAACAGAAGCCTCTCGAGATTGGTGCAGAGCTGTTTATCGGCAATCTGGACCCCATGGTCGACGAGAAGGTCCTCTACGACACATTCAGCCGCTTCGGAACCCTCATAGCGCCCCCCAAAGTGGCTCGCGATGATAACGGACTGAGCAAGGGCTACGGCTTTGTGAGCTACAGCAGCTTCGAGGCCAGCGATGACGCGATTAATAACATGAATGGGCAATTCCTCATGAACAAAGATGTCAGCGTCCAATATGCGTACAAGAAGGATGGCAAGGGCGAACGCCACGGAGACGAAGCCGAGCGTATGCTGGCTGCTCAAGCCAAAAAGCACAACGTATCAATCGAAGCTCAACCAATGCCGCCAGGCCTCCTGCAGACCCCGACTCCGGCAGCAGCACCTCCTCCAGCCGCCGTCGTACCGCCCGCTATGGCTACTGGCGGATTCGACCCCGCCATGGCCGCCGGTATACCTCCCCCTCGGCCTATGGGCTTTGCGCCACCACCTGGTGGTCATCGCGGCCCTCCCCACCCTCCTCCTTTTGGTGCTATGCCACCCCCGGGCGCTAGTCGTCCGCACACATTACCGCATGCACTACCACCCGCGCCCTCAGGCCTTCCTGCTCGGCCACCACCCGTCCAGGGCGGTTATGGCAGCCCCGCCGATTTCCATCCCGGTGGCTTTCGGGGTCCAGTCCCTCCCACAGGCTTTGGGCCGCCACCTGGAAATGTCCCTCCTCCGCCACCGCCAGGATTCGCCCCAGGCTTTGGTCGCTAGATGGGAAACCAAGGGTTCCTTGGGTGATGAGCTATTTTAATAGTCGTGTCGATGAGAAGTATCTCAAATCCGCAGTCACGCTAAGGGAACTACGACGCGTCGAGAAGAATGAGACGACTTGCCTTCTAAGTCATCAAGATGTCAGGCAAACTGAGATACGAGTACGCCAGGTCAAGCCATGTTGCCAAGTGCGGGACATTCATAGCTGGCTTGCAGTCCTGCCTACGTGGTAGAGCTAAACAAGAACGCTAGGCAAAGAATGGGTTAAAAAAATAAAGTAGGTAAAAGTTACCAGTACTTCCTCGATTACCAGAAGGTGACTAATGCGAGCCGTGGGTTGTCATCCAGCACATAGCCCATGTTAGTATATACCTCACCGATGGGAATACCGGTGTGAACACCGATGTAACTATTGGGGGACATCGACACCTGGCTAGGTTTGGGGGGCACAACTACGAGGCGCAGGAGGGAGATAAAATGATTTTGTACTACTTTTAGATACCCAAATATACAGAATATGAGAAATTCTCTCTCTCTCTCTCTCTCTCTTCTCAACTGTCTACTGTCTTGATTCTGCCATGAGCGATTGCAATCTGTCATTTCTCCTATTCGCGCTTAGGAATTCCTTAGTTCTGATATATAACTAAATGTAAGCGTCGTTGAGGAATATGATATGAGAGAATGGGATTGGAGATGGGTTCGACATCTTGCCATGGTTTGTTTACTTGTATGAGTTTGTATATCTGCTGCTAGGTTGCTGTAGACAACGACAACGACGCTTGCTTACAACGCTACTAGATCTCACAAACCACCTACAATTACATGCCCTGTTCTTAACCACCCTCTTTAACTTTGACGAAAAAATATAGACAGGGTAAGTAGAGCCAGCCCGCTTCTCAAGGCGAGATCTTTTAGGGAGGCGGCAAACGCTCAGAGCAGAGATAGCGAGAGGGCTTAAGTTCCAGGTTCTTCCTTTTGTGTTGTTGGTTTTCTTATTGGGATGTTATTATTGTCAATGGTTGTATATAAGTTAGGTACCTACTTGTGTAGCTACATCTCAATCCCGCCTCATGCACTGTATAGATAGATTGGCAATATCACGATACCTCTAGGCCGCCTACCTACATCACGACCTATAGAGCCGGTCTTACGTACGAAGCGTGAGAGAAACCACATAATCTATACTTCCCACTGGCATCGTTCGTTGTCACCTCGTCTGGGGATGAAGGAGGTAGGTAGGTGTGTAGGTATACTATATAAGTATCTAATAGCAGAGGTAGCCGCCGTATTGAATATGCTTACTTTCCTCTCCTCGTATACCGGGATAAAGTCTACGTTACAATCCGACGTCAGTAGTTACCTCATTGCGTAGCCCTTTAGCTGCCGTGATCTCTATGCAGCTGGTCATAGCGCGAAGATTAGGTAGGCAGGCAGTTGGGAGAAGACAATATACATGTACGCAATTTTGTTTTTGTTACTGAAACTGATGAGATGAGATGAGGTATTTACCTACCCAGGTGCCTACCTATCTACCTACCATCACGCATCCAGAACCTTGCAACGACGCTAAACCATGACAACCACCTGCCTACCTACCTACCTACCTACCTACCATGAGTTGATTGCATGTACGTGCCGTAGTCAGGTCGGGAACGCCTAGACCTTATTATGGAGTTTACATACATATGTGCATATGTAGGGGGACCGCAATAATCATTCTAGACCTCGGCCCAGCGGAGAGAATAGATAGATACAGCATACCTGACCTAGGTAGTAAATATCGTGAGGTCGGCATAGCGGCACCGATCCTCCTCGTGTTGTAGTATACGGTATGCCTACCTACTTTGCATGTTCTAGAGTAGACTTATCTACTTAGATACCTACTACACAGGGAGCGAGGGAGGAAGTTGAGCATGTAAGTCGTTTGCAATAATAGATACCTACACCTGCATATGCCTATGCCTATGAATATGTAGGTCTACGCTCGAGTGTTACCGTATTAAATAGGCAATGGGTAGTAAATTACCTACATTACAGTAGCTTCTATATATGTATGTAGGTATGTCGTTGTTGGAGTTCGTGCCCATGTGGCCTTTCTACCCTCTTCAGGTCTTTTGTGGTTTTGCTCTCTCTTTACACGCCGTGAGTGATCCATCACATGATTGATGCCTTACGTGCCTCCTAGTTAGGCAAGCTGTGTACTGAATTGCAAGACATACATACCATACGTATGGTGTACATAATAAAATAGCATCGTGCTTGGATATCAAGTATGTAGATAGTCGGTCAGGCACGTGGTAACTTTCGGCGATGAATTTGGGCGAATTATCTTCTAGGTTAGCCATGTGCATGCTTTTGGTGCCCTATCGAGCCAGTCAGAGTAAGCGGGCTAAACTGATTGCCAGCCTCCGGGCACATGTATGTCAGAAACTACAAAGACTCTTGGTATGTTGCTATGTATGTGGTTAGATAGACAGAGAGGCCTCGGCCGTGAACAATCCCACCGCCGTTAAGTCACGCTAGCATGGCCACCCTCAACGGCCTAGCGGCTGTTTCCAAGTCTAGAAGTATTATCTGTATGTGTATAAGTACGTATGTATAGCATAGGCGTGTAAGCATGTCTCAGCACACATACTCATCACCTATCTGCGTGCCTGCCTACATACATGAGTAGTCATCACCAAAGTTTATGTCCTTTTGGTAGGTACCTATGTATGCAGGAATTCTATCCCTGGTTAGATTTTATGCTATGTACATAGGATTTCCCGGTTCCTTCTTGGGATATGCTGTACATACTTTTCAAAATCCCCTGTCAGCCCCATCCAGACTCTCGGGTCTGTAAGCGTCAGTCTTACTTACATTCGTACTTGTATGTACTACATAGGTAGGCACCCTCATTGATTTAATTAATATACCTACATGTCCTACGTAGGGTAGGGATACGTAAAAGTACACGCCGTTATCTAGACATTTATCTCTCTGCCGACTTTCGCATTGGACACAGCACAGTATCTATCACTATAGTTACAGCATACTAAGTAAGTGATAGATTGTCTACATTGATGATCCTCTACGCATCTGTAAGGATTGTCAACCATAAAAACTTTCTCAAGCACCTACCCTAGTCCAACATACATACATATGCCCAGGCTAGACGGACGAAAGGGTGTAGGGTTATTGGTGTGGCTGGTCATATGACTCTGCCTTTTCTTTATCTCTCAACCGAGATTTGGTAGATTTGGTTCGAGGCTGGCATAACCCGGTAATAGCTATACCTTATATGTACGTAAATGTAGGTAAGTTGAATCCTTCAGGGCGGGCAAGTCGAGGAATACCACATCTGTACAGTAGTTCGTGGAAGGATTTACTCTACAGCAGCTGTGTAAGTATATATTTGCCTTAGACCTAGCTGGTAACCCCGGGTTACAGGTCTGTTTGCTTCTCCATAGTACTACGTAGTAAGTACCTAGAGTAAGTATGCAAGTAAGCTGTACCTACGCATATTATTACAGGCCTCCTCTATATGCCTTCTTACATGCATACAGAGGAGGCTAAGTATTGTATTTAGTTGCATTTCGGGAAAAACCCCCCTGTCACGATCGCCAGAAATACCTATTTCGTTAGGATCGATCAGTTAAGATAACATATGTATGCTGTATGTATCTACCTGTGTGTTAAGCGCTTGCTGACACATCAACCCGTGGAAGATTGAAATTTCGCCGTAATAACAACCGTCGGTTATGTATGAAGGTATCGCGTGAAATGACGATAACACATGGCAATGTTAATTACCTATCTGAAAAAGACATGCCAAGGTAAGACTGATCGGAACCCCTGCTACCTCGTGGCAGGCTGATGGGGTTGAAGTGATTTCGTAATTGTCCACCTATACCTACTACCTCAATTTCATCATTTCGCCGCAATTTCCTTTCAGCTGTCAGAGGGTGCTGAGAGAGGCCACGAGTACGTAAGCTGCCGCCACCGCAAACGAGACGAGTTTTCCGTTGCCGAAAACCTCCCAACGGTCGAAGCTCAGGCGCGCCTCCCTTCTTTCTTCTTCTATAGGAGAATACCGTATAGACGTCAATAGGGGGGTACTATTTAGGAGCATACATGGCCATTGGCTATACGATGGGAAATTAGTTGCGGTGTGGGTAAGTACTTGGGCACGTATGTAAGTGGCAACTAGATAGGTAGATACTTATCAAGCTGGGCATACCGAGGTAATCCCTATCCAAAGCCTCTCTGTCTTGATAGGGGCGCGGTTGATATCATCATAGATTCATAGTGCGTATGTACATATTTCTACGGGCAAATCAATCGATCGATCTGATGTTTAGTTCGGGGAAATGGATGTTTGGTGTGATTGATAATCGGAGTCGCATTTCTGCAGTAGAAAAACGTACACCTATCAGCCCCCAGCTGAACTGGCGGTGTCTATCCGGCTGGTCAGCCTCGAACTTCCGAGGCACTCGAAAACAGGGTCGGGATCCCAGTAGCCAGCTTGTCTAGGTTGATGGAGGCAGAAAAAATATGATCGCCTTCAGCTCCAGGTTTGAAATATTTCTTGCTAAAATTTCCCTGCTTGCGCGTAATCCTTGGCAGGCTCATGGCTTTCATTCCGCGACATGGTGTTTTCGTAAGCTTTCTCTGGCTCATAACGGTCTTCCTCTACCTATCGTCGAGGTCTGGGGTCAAGGAGGAGCCTCAGCTGCTTTATGGAATACAAAAGTGTGTACTGTTTTCAATCCTCTGTGCGGAAGGTGGAATAATGCGTTTGAGCGAATGAACATGGGGGGAAATAGTATGTGGATACACCAGAGCCCCAAGGTAACAGGCGAAAAAAAGGGAATGTAACCCGGAACTCGATCCCGTTGCATTCGTGCATCTCGGCGCCGGGGGTTCTCCTGCACCCTATTGGTAGCTGGCTGGTCGGCCGGAGAGTCCGGGGGCCCTTGAAAAACGATACGTAGTGTAGCATCAATTGAAGCTGAAAATATTGTCATAATATCCCACTTGCCGGAACATACCCTTTTTTTATTCTTTTCCATTCGGCCGGGAAAACACAGCCAGTCCCCCTTTCCCGGGTCCGAATATCATTATGGACAATGTGCGGATAGATCTGTAGGGCATCTTCTCAGTCAGATTCCTACTAGTTTCGCTAGGTTGAGGAGTCGTGCAGCGGCGTTTGTCGACGGCGATGATGTAGATACGTAGTAATCGACGCATTCTGAAAAAGGGTACATACCTGGGCTGAAAGCCGTCGAAGAACGGCCTGATATCGGGAGGAAATAGGAACAAAAAGGGTCTATTTTTGTCTGTTCCTTGCAGAGACACGCGATACCATGCTTGTGCTATATGAAGCCAAAATATAGGTAGGGAGGGATGTTTTAAGCCTTTGATATAGCTGTAAGGAGGTATATGATCTTGTTGTTAATGCGAGCGCAGCCGGATACATGGGTAAATAGGCGAGCGATATGTTGCAGCATACTTTGTCCATACATGGAGCAGACCTACCGACCTACCTACATAAAAGATCGATTTCTAGTGGCTATGATATAATTAGACGCCATGAAGAAAGAAGAAACGGTGTCTTGTCGTCGATGGCTAGGCAAGAAAAATAATGATGAGTGAACAGAATGAACAGCCGCCCAAGACGCCGGATTTGGGCCTGGGGCGTGTCATCGAGGGCAGCCATCCATCGATCTATTAGCCTTCTATTAGGCGTCTAGTAAGCGATAATAATAGCAGACTCCCGATTGCGCACTGCAAGATCGCGTTACGCCGCATCAAGCCACCTTCTCGGCTCGCGCCTCGCCCGGATGTCCAGACCGCTAATGCTACTTTGGGGCTCTCGACCTGTGGGAATCACTCGAGAGCGCGTTATGGACGGGAACAGAAGCTAAAATGATTAGAAGTAGCCAAGTTAAGTAGAAAACACTAGACCTAGGGCTGCGCACATTCCACCCACATACTGGATCGCCGTGCCTGCGACTGTCCTCATCCTGGCTCTGTGGCATAATGGCAAAGTGCACTTTTTGTTGGCGTCATTTAACCTTCTTTTTTTGTAATTTTTTTTTATAAGTTGTACGACGCCAGATTATCAGGAAGTGAGACTGATATGCTGATTACTGCTCAAAGCTGGACCAGGACTGGACATGTTCATCATCGTCTGGTCGTTGTCTGACCTGAAAAAGCTGGGGGACGCCCATCAAGGGAGCATACGGCGGCGGGGTGTTGTTTCACTGCATCGAGCTTGCAACTACCAAATATCTTCCGTCTGTATGGTACTTACGTGGTGCTATGCGACACAATCTGTCAACGCTCTCCCAGGATACGGGCTGGGACAAATGTCTCAGGGCGTTGCAAAACCACTGGCTCAGCTCTGGGGTTGAGACATTCGTCTCGGGATATGGAAATCCAGTCCAGGATCGGACCGCAGCCTCGGGCTGGCATTGGTAACTGACAAGAGACTATGCTCTATTACAGCCGCCCAAACTCCTGCATGATTCAGTTCAATCCACTCCGGCTGGGGCTGCACAGTACCTTGCAGTCCTGCGGCCTGGGACGCGGAAACCGACGGTTAGCTAATACCAAAGCCAGGGATATTAGAACGAATTGGTTGTCATAGTGGCGTGGAAGCGGCGTATTCGTCTCCTTCCACATGCTAGATCTAACTGAAATCTAGTTTTCCACGCGTGGACTTTTCAAGCCGCCGGACCATTATACATACCTAGCTTAGGGGCAATAGTGGAAGAGAGGCGTTTGTCAAATATGATAGTTTTCAAATTGTTCTTAGCCACACATCATCGGGCTAATAAACCAGTCAGCTCAGCCCCAGGGATAGGGGCTGATAACACGTATCTATCTGGATTCAGAAGATGCGATCGAGGAATTGGCTGTTAGGGCTGGGAGCGTTAGTTAGGAACCGACTATGAATATTCCAAGTACCGTCTGTCCAAAGTGCAGCAAGCAAAGACTCTAAGTATCCCACGATCTATTTGGATTAGCAAAGCTCCGTATTCTGGGGGTATATTGCAGCCTCGTGTCGAGCTTGTGGACACGGCACCTTCGTCCGTAAAGCGCGAACACTTAGCAGCATTCCTAATGTGGCAAGAGTTTCTATTGTCACGGTGCTGTGCTGAAGCCGCCGCCATTGCTGGGTTTAGACGCTTCTAAGACTGGGGCGATCATGTAGGGTTTGTCAGCCCGATATCAAGACGTAAATGTGATATGTTACAGACCTATGAGGTTGGTAAGTAAAGGGCCGTTTCCAAGCTATGTGGCTTCAATTCTCGAGCAAGCCTCCAAAAGAGCCTTTGCGTCCGTAGACGTGCATATAGGTATTAGCATGGGATAGGTGTATGTCCATGACCTAGCTTCCATAAAGATTCGAAGTTAATATCTTTCGTTGCCCAAAAGCCGCGAAAGGCAAATCAAGAACCCGAGAACACCGACCGTGCTATCGTATAAGATTGCAGACCTCTAGATCCCTAGTAAATAATACCTAGACCCATACCAAGCGAAGTGCAACCAAGCCTCAGACCCGAAGGCCATCTTCTAAACTGGTGATGAGCCTGTTCGTAGGGAGCTGTCGAAAATAATCATAGACATGAAAGACTACCTACTTAAGTAGGGATTTATACTGCCATAGAGGTAAACAAAGGAGCCCGAGACAGGGCTTGACGCCGACAGTTCGCTGCTATTCTTGAATTAAGGTGCGATGAGAGGGTTTGGGCAAGGGAACACCCGCACGGGTATCTTCCTTGGCGTCAAAGTGGCCAGAGCAACTGAGCGATCACCGGCAGCCACCACACATCATGTGATGTAGCGTGAGGTAGGTAGGTAGGTAGTTAGGGAGGGTAGGTTGCAATGTATGGTAATGGCGAATGCTAGCATAGGAACTTGCAAAATAGACGTCTGCGAAATTCTCCCAAGACTGTGGTCAGATTTGATGTTTGCTTGGTAAATTGGAATCTTTCTTGCTAGACTCGGCAACTACTGCAGGTATAAAGCAGGTACGTGTGGGTAGGTGCTGTAGTATGAGACCACCTATATCTTTACCTAAAGACAGGAGCCAATCATGTACTGCGGGCGCCTTCGGATTTGATGTGCCTGGAGATTCTCACCTGCCAAGACTGCGAATTGCACCTTCGTCAAGGCTCGGACTCTGCAATGAAAACGAACGGTTTTATGACCTACAGCTTCTTATCGCCCTTTCGCACTCGGACAGATAGTAAATACCTTCTTCTCTTAGGTAGGTAACAAAAGGCAGGCCTCATGCAGAGGTCAATAGCCAATTTAATGATGCAGTGAACCGATGATGCACAGCGACTTTGCAAGGTCGCAGTGCTGATCCCTGCCGTTTACAGATTAAGATCTACAATTATGTATGTATTGGCAGAGAATGGTGCTGAGTCTAGTCTAGTATGACGGCTTTTACCTCACCATAGGTATGCCGTACTGTAATTTCAAAAAAGCCCTTGCACGAAAATTTTTGTCGCGGCCGCTGACTGATAACCCACACCCCCACGCAACCTGGGGGATGACCTAGGCAGCCAGGGTCGACAGAGCCAGCAATTTAACACGTAGTATGTATGTATGTAAGTATGTACGTATGCAGTCACGATATCGGGAGTAGTACGGCATATACCTACCACGTATGTAGAATTCTTAAATCGATTGCATGGAGGCATTCATTGTTTTTGGAACTGAGACCTCTTATAGTTGGAGTAGGTAGGTGTCTTCTTTACCGGATCTCTACCTGCCAAACAATTACGAGTGGCGAGTTGTTTGCAACGGATTTCGGAAATGCATACTTCAGACCTTGTAGCGAATGGGCACGACGACAATCAAATTTAGAAATACCCTGAGGTTGAAAAGCGCGAGTAGCCGTCCGTCCAGCTTTGTTAGCTGCCGGACCAACGGGATGTCCCGAGTTCTCGGCGACTGTTGGTCAGTAGGCACGATGCGCCAAGGAGCAACAACAGAGTCTGGGTTCTGTTTCTACATACCCAGGTAAGTAATACAATAGCATACCTACCTGCCTACCCATTCGTATACAGAATTTGGATTCTAGTCAGCTGACCGTATTGCCCCAAATAATAACATACCACTGCAACATACCTGCCTACTCTTGATGTGTACTTAGCTTTCTACATACAGTCCATCCCTAGCGGCGGACAGGGTTCAACTGTTAAATTAGCCCGAGATGGGATATACATACCTATGTAGGCGTAAAAGCCAAACCGGCACTCGACAAACTTCCTAGGAAAGCGAGTTCTCAGCGAGTGCTACCCAAGATGAGATTGGACAAGATGGGATGAGATTAGAGCACTTCGAGCGGGGGATCTGCCATCAACCAGCCAGCTGGGAACGGCAGGGAAACGACAAGGGAGCGACGTAACCCAGGCTAGTCTCGGGGCCCTTGTTAACCGGGATTGTGCAGACGGGACGGCTGTCCGGTCGAGGGGGGTCCATTGTTCGATAGGTTAAGACTGATTTGAGTCTGTCTCAGTCTGTCTAGGTCTGCTTGGTGATATTGCCTCTTGCTCAAAGGAGAGCCCTGCGGGTACAGTGCACATGGCCTTTACAGATCACTGTACCTGGCTAAGCAGCTGAGCGCTCGGTATATCCAATCGAAGCGCAGATGGACGGCGGTATGTTCTGCTGTGCCTGCAAGCTATTCGTCCCAAAATCGTTAAATGAAAAAAAATCATCGACTATCTACTTACCTACTGCTGCATGTGTGCACGGTAGGTATGTAAATGCTGCCAAGGTTGTGATATATCACATCGTCTCCGGTACATGAAAACTCCGTCGGGCCAATCACAAGGTCACGGTCGACTTTTGGTTTGGCGCGAGGCCTCGGATAAGGGGCAAATTAGTCATGAAGGTTACAATACTGCAGAGTACGTACCTACTATGAGCTCCAAACTGCTCCAATGCTCCAATGGATAAGGGTCGTATTAGGACATGCATACGTGCATGATATCATGTATGTCAAGACATCCTGCTTCAAGATTGGTACAAACGGCGAGGTCGGCGACCTGACGTCGGTAAGCAACTGCAACAACCGGTCAATGGCTTGCATACCATATGTTGTAATATGTAGCCAGGTAGTACTCTACCGAGAAGGTTTGCCCTCTGAATTACCAAAACGGATTTGGAGCAGGTCATGCCATTGTCACAAGGCTGATCAGATTCTGTACGTGTGAGAGCGTCATCGGAGCCGATTTTACGCTGTTCTGGGAAGTCACCAAGATCCATTCTGCCCAGTTTGGAATATTCAAACTGACATACCTACCTACCATACCTACCGATGCGCCCATGTCCTCTGGGCTTAAAATCAAAGTTTAGAGATGCGTCTTTATCTCCACGTCGGCGACCTAGGAAGTAAGCCGTTGAGGCTGCAGGAGTAAGATTGGGATGATTGCGGGAAGTAACTAGCCGTGTCTAGGCCTTGAGTAACTACGGTTATACAGGACAAGGTTATCGTCAACATGCCTAACATCGCCACGAGCACGAACTTTTCCTACCCCTCTTTGGCACAAAGCTAGCGTATAAGGGAAGACATAGGCGCTAGTATTTCCAAACTAAGAGAGGGGGAGGGGATGTCCCGCACGAACTAAAAGCAATTATTTTACTAAAGTGGCTTGATAGGAGGAAGGATGCCAAAGATTTGAGAGAACTAACACAGATTGATGAGGAGTTTCTACATTCCTACTTACCGACTGTACCTATTCTCCCGTACACGTGTGGTCCAGATGGTTCAATTCCGATAAGAGGCCTGGATTAGATCCTACGATGTATGTATTCAATGTATGTATTACTTACCCATAGGTTGTTTTTGATGCACTGGCATCCAGAATTGGACGCTTCTGAGAATGACACTTCAGCGCATTCGGCATTTCCTATCTGGATGGTGTTGAGAGATGGACAATCTGCATAGAGCCTGCTTGTCACGGCCTTTGAAGTAGACACAGCTGAACTAGAGCTCGATATCTAAGATGCTAGGTAATTTGCATTGAGTCTCAAGTCCTGATGCGAGAACCGATCGGGCGATTTTGTTAGCACACTTGAGTGGTTTGTGTCGTCTGGCAGCAGTACATAACGCGCGCGAAAAAAATGTCTTATGAATAGGTAATCAAGAACGGTAGCCGCTCCATCGTAGACCTTGAGACCATACCGTACCTACCGAGCCGTACCGAACATGCCGGGAGATTGACCTGGATGATGTTGCCAAAGCCCACTGTTGATGCACCGTAAGACATGCCAAGATGGGCACTTCTGGGCACTCCAGCTCTTTTTGTGCTCCGATTGATCGTGTTTGATCCCAAGCAGCTCTCGACTCGCCGTCGAGACTCGACGGGAAATCCTTTTTGTTTCCTGGTGCATTACCCCGATGCATAGGCGATGTTAGCCACATGCCTTCCTCGGGCCATCTTTTAGAGCGTCTGCCACGAACAGAGCGAGCGAGCGAGATACGGCGCACATACCAAGTTTCCCCTGAGCCACTAGCTATGGAGCCCGACTTAATGAAGTATCTGCCGTTTCCGAATTACGTACATATGTAATTAAGATCATAACCAGCCACGTTACTGGGTGGGATATGTACTGGCCTATATGCGAAGCCTCGACGACGAACACGGTGCCTAAGAAACAGGTACCCAAGTACGAAGTCCAAAGTAGGTCTGTCGCACATGCGAAGATGGAGATTCAAACTCGATGAGCTTCATAATAGAGTTCATTGTTGTTTTTTTTGCATACATTATGTACTCCTGGAACCCGATATATGATATCATCCAAATGTACTGTATATTACATACACGCTGCATAGCAGTTCGGTATAAGTCCTTCGTATAGCTGCACCCCTGGCTAGTCTCTTCCAAGAATGCGAGCGTATACGTACCGAAGATGGTACAGCATACATAGATATTCCTACGAAAACGATCAAATGATGACATATACCACCCACTCAGTACCCGGCAGCCGGTAGGAACATGGGCAAAGGGCTGATGGACAGTATACCGTGCCCCTGGCATTGCTTCTCTGGAACTCACGGCTCTAGATCTATAACGATGACAATAGGGTAAGTGTATGTATGCGAGCACTGCCGTGTGTTGTATGCAACCTGGGCTTGCTGGCACACTGGTTGGCCTGGTTGGTCGTCTCTTCAGCATCAGCGCCAGTCTTAAGGGTAGGTATCTACCAAAGTACATCTGAAGGAGAAGAGCCGGGTAATGAAAGTGGGTGTCAATGTAGCGGGATTGCCGGCAGCAAAATAAACCCAGCTGCAGGGATGAACCTTGTCGTTTCCAAGGCGCTGGACCCCATTATTTTCTGCTTGGCTAACTTTTGGTCTAGCCAACCTCGTCGAGGCGGAAAGGACGCTATTCCTGGTTTGTTGTTTGTACAGTGTTTATATGTGCCTTTCTGTCGACTGATATCGTACATTCTTGGGAGAGGCTCTCGACGAGTGGCCCAGTCGCCGGTCCACCAGCTGGCTCAGATGTACCTCTACCGACCAGCCTTACCTAATAAGGGTAGTATGCTGTACAGCAGTACACGACATGGGCAGGGCAGGTACATACGAACCCATACCGACATCTGTAGTCTACCTAGATACCTACATACGTACCTACCTGCCGCCATGCCTACCGTACCTACCCAGACTAAGCCCCCGGAAACTGCCATTAGTCGTGTTGCTACTGCAGTCGACGCTTTCTTAGCTCCCTCATCCCCTACGCTAAGACCCTTGTCTCTTCTTGCTGGTGGAATACCACACCACGTTCAGCAATGATGGGTTGACCTCAGAAACTCCAGAGACGAGCCATTTGGGAATCAGAGTCGACACCGTTTGTGCTGAATAGGGAGGAATACCTAGGTAGGCACAGCATGGTTGTGTCGAAAGTCCATGTTTCCGCGTTACTCTATCATGCGGATGATCGCCGTTCTTATCGGCTCTTCCCTGTTTTGCTCATCATCTACTGCCTCTATCAGCTGTATCAATATCGGTAGAGGGCATACAGCATGCCTACCGCGTAGTGGACGTGCAACCTACCCACCTCCAGAAAGGCAAAGAGCACAGCGTCATGTCCAGCGTATCCCCTCTACAGACTCTACTTGTCCTGGCGATACTGCTAGGTATGGATGACGCCGTGTGCTCATGCAACCCGCCACGCCTTGTCTTCGTCCATGCCAGATCCGTCCTAGATCTGATCTTCCTCTGTCTCTGTTTGAACAAGTCAAATGTCTCGCCGTCCCGATCCCGACCTGTCACCTCGACCCTATTTTCCCAATTTGCTCTCTCTCGTATGTGTACAAAACCAAGGTATAGTCCTAATTAAGCAGTGAGAACTCGTCAGGGGCCCCCGGGGGGAGGGGGGGTATGTCTCTGAAGGAGCAAGCCTCGTCAGACTAGCCCAGCTCATTTATTTCATGTACCCACCACATGCATGGTGGTGTATGTAGTCTCAGACCCAACAGCGCACTCAGACACCCAGATCCCAAGATCTCTGTATTTGAGGGGTGATTCCAGTCGATTGGCTCTGAGATCGTACCCTGGTTGCACATCATTGTCCCGTTTTGAAGTCCCAGTATACTTGCCTGCCTATACATATACTTCTTCCTGATGTCCCTGGTCATGGCGGCCTCGCCTCGCCCTCTTGAGATCCAGACTGTGATATATAGATCTTTGGATCCGCACTTGCCAACAGTCAACGTATAGCTGTGCGATCCCTCATCGACTTTTCCTATTGTTGGGCGGTGTTTTGTCTTTTGTTTTAGCTTCACTTTACTTACGCGGATTATCCGTAAAACACTATACATCAACTATAGCGGCGACAGTCTCTCACCGAGAGTAACAACACTCCCATAACCTGAGCCTCACGATACAACATCGTCATCAGAATATCCCTCGCTATCATTATTATTACCGCAATATTTACTCGTAGTGTGGCCGACTGAGGACCACTAATCAGTCAACGATGACCCATCTCTCTCGACAGCCAGAAGCTTCAAACTGGCAGCAGCAACGATGGCCCCCTCATCCAACGTGGCAGGCCGTACCAGGATCCTTCCCAATGGACCCTTCCTATACCGTTGCACCCATGACAGCCGTGCCCGCACCACAGTACCCTGTACATCACGGCTTCGTCTACGATCCGTATGCATCTGGCGCGATAAATTCGGCTATGGCGCCTTCTAAACAGTATATGCCTGAGCGACCGCTGCTAGAAATTCCTTACGGACCTACTAATGGACTACCGGCCCTGGTGGAAGAGACAAGTTTCTCGCCTATGAAACAACCGAGCCATAGTCCTGTTATTAAAAGCGAACCGCAGCTTTATGACAACTCGAAGGACTTGAAGAACATTGTTGCGAACCCGGCGGAACCTCGTGCACAAGAGCCCGCATTCGCCACGAGTATCGATCGGTTGTTGAAGGTCATGCAGCAGAAGACTGATACATCTGAGGACGCCAAAACGGCGGGGTCCTCTGTATCCAAGCTCGTCACAGAGATGGCTAGTACCAGGGCGACGGCCACTCAAAACAAAGCAAAGGTCGATGAAGTAAGCGAAGGGGAACAGAAGGAGAAGCCCTACGTCTGCCGCAGGAAGAAGTGTCGTAAGCGGTTCTCGCAGACCACTCACTTGCGTATCCACGAGCGGTCGCACACGGGTGAAAGGCCTCACGTAAGAGCCCTGCATCTTTGACTCGACGACGCAGCTAACACTGTGGATTAAGAAATGTTCGTTCGCCGGCTGTGGCGGATCCTTCACGCAGAAGGGCAATTTACGAGTATGCCATCCCACGTCGCCACTTTGTTAAGGACATGCATTGACTGTTGAATCTGATTAGACTCATGAGCGCCGTCACTTGGGGGAACGACCTTTTAAATGCAAGGTTGCGGGATGTACGCGGGCCTTCCCCCAGAAAGGTAACCTCAAGGCGCACGAAGACACGCATTTCAAGCGAAACACTTTCCTATGTGTCTTTAAGTCGTGCGGAAAGACATTCAGCTCTCGAGGCAACCTGAAGGTAAGCTCTCTATGTTCGTAGCAGCCAGCACATTTGTGGGACATCCCGGCTAAACTCGTTTACTAGACTCACCAGAATAATTACCACAAAGATGAGATCCGCGAGCTGGAGCTCAAGTTTTCCAGTATGAGCTCTGTTGAAGAGATGTCCGATGCTGACCGCGAGCTGTGGGACTATTTCTCGACAGTCCACAAGAACAGCAACAAAGGGATCAAGGGGCGCGGGAAAAAGTGCAGAGTTGAGCTTGTTTCTCAGCCTGGCAATCTACCGAGTCAAAATTCGCTCCAGGCGCCCGCCGAAATCCAACACGCTTCGTTCGCCATGTCATCTCACGGTATGTCCCATCCGATGGAATTTCACCACTTCGGTATGCAACGAAACAACTTCAACCATGATTTCATGGTCGCGCGGGGCGCTCACGGATACGAGATGTACGATATGGGTGATCAAGCTAGCATCTCCGAGGGCACCATGACACCCGCCAGCTCGCCGGGTGGGATGTATGAGGACCATAATCGCAGCCTTCCTTTCCACGAGCGCATGTTCTAAAGAAAAGAAAAAAAAAAAAAAAAAAAAAATCACACGCCTTCCTGAATAATTGCAGATACAGATATACCGTACCTTGTCAAGCATGGTATAGTTCATGACAACAAATAATGGATTGGGAGGTAATCTTCAACCTGGTTGGGCGGCAAAGTTTCGAATTACGAGATACCAAACATCGTTAAGACGTGGCGAGGATTTTTGATTTTGACTGTTTTTATTGCTTGTTTATTCGTTTATCTTTTCCTCGAATTTGTTATCTGTTTTTCTCTCCTCCGTATGGTCGGCGTCTCAGGCTACTGTTGTGTCACTAGTATGTGGCTGGCACTCCGAGGTTCGCCTTGAGAAGGAGACGGAGAGCTCGGTGGAAGCCAGCATAGCGAAGGCAGAGGCGGCGGAGGGGAGGTGGTTGTCTGTTGTTTTTTCTTTTTTTTTTTTTTCCCCCTTTCCCCTCCTTCTTCACGCGGCGTTGCACATGATACGATAGGGGGTTATAAGATTCCCGATTGTCGAATGGGATTGGTGAGGATCTCTGATTTTACTTGTTCGCACTTGCAAGGAGGTGGTGGTCATTGGGTTAGGCTGTCTAAACACTTCACCAGCAAAACATCTAAACTCATGGTCGGTTTTCTGCTTTTACTCGCATCTATCTGTTTTTATTTCTGGTTTTTGCTCTCGTTTCCCCTTGTTTAATTCTTTGCATGCGGTATGTCTGTTGGTTTGGGTTATGCTTCATGTACTTCAACAAGGTCAAGTCTGACTGGTCTGGTTTCATCCGGTTTGTCATCACTTGTACTATTCCAATACAGACAGGCTGCATGAGTACGGAGAGGAAGCGGGAACAGCGAGGAGCTGGAGTGCATGCAGTCGGAACTGTGGTTTCGCGGCCGCGAATCGAGCTAAGAAACGAGGGATAGTACGAGGATGTCGTACAGGGTCTTGTTGTAAAACAAGATGAGCCAAAGAGTCACTGGGCTTTACACGCTCGTGGAAGGGGAGCGGCTTCGAATATACTCGAGTAGGTTTAGCTCTACACGCCGTATAAACAGTAATAAAAAGGAGGCGGAAAAACACTATTGTCGTTGGTCCAATCATGAGTTATGGGCTTTGCCTTGAAAATGTGGCGTTCTAGCATGTAATCGTTGCAAAGCGAAGGCCCCCTCCTCTCACCCTGTGGCCTATCAAACGGAATTGAATTCGGACACACCCGCTTGACAGTTACCGGCGACACAACATCAGCTAAGCAGATAGGGTAGGTATCTCGTCAATCCATCCCCAAACGCACTTCTTCGTGTGCCATGTCCACAGGCCTGCCTAGGTTAGCCAGTTAATATGGGAGCCTGCGCCTGCAAACACAGATCTGTGATGTGTTAGGTAGTTTGTCAGCAAATTGATTTATGCTGTGATCTACAGCATACTACATATAATTTCAAACACTGCATATACGTAGCGGCTTGCTGTGGTGACCTCAGGTGAGTGTATGTACATATGTATGCTGTACGATCTACCGGCCTACTTATGTTCTAATCTCGGTCAAATATAGAAATATTGTTTTTATTCATATGCTTATTCTTATTCTTCCCGACCAACGCATCCCTATCTCTCTCACTCAGTCTGCTTCCTACTGCCTTGCCTTTCCCTCCCCATGAAGTCTCTACCTCTCTCCTATTTGGAATTTGGAAAACATGGTAGGTAGGTAGATCGGGGCGTGCCTACGAAATTAAGAGACGATCGATGGCGGGGGCACACAACTAGCTCGAGATCGAGCCAAGAGAAGGAGACCGTAGGTATAAGGTATCGTATATACCGGTACCCTCCCGACTCTGTTTCGTTTCCCCATGTACCGAAATAGATAGACATCGTTCGCATCACTGTCACACCTTTGGATCATGTAAGCACCATGTATGTAGGTAATATAATTTAATGTTGTGCTGTGCTGCGGGTGCGCTGGAGAATAAAGAATGAGATCGATTTCGGAGATATGCATGGCATGTGCACGTAGGTTGCACGCGAGTAGGTGGTTTTCCATCAGTTCGCCGAACCCGTTGTTCTTCAACCAGGTTGCTTTGATACAATGCGCTTTTTGGCGGCTGTAACGCAGATACCTACCAGGCGCCAGTCTACATCTGGACAACGATAGGTAGGAGATGAACGTATGATGCCGAGAACGACGGATGGGGTATGAGGCATTAGCTACCTAGCTGGCTGGAGGTGGCGCATCACCACCGCATAATGCCGGTATATCCCGACCAAACATACAGCAGCATACTACCTCCCTCCCACACTTCGACTTGTTTCAAAAACCCGGAGTCCACGGGCGGGCAGGCAGGCAGGCGGGCAGGCATTGGACCATACGTACGTAGGTGTAGATATACATACTACTGCGGTGTAGGCGAGCGGCTGCCGAGAAGGCTAGATTCTCTGTGTACTTCTGAACGGACACTGAGGGCTAGTGAGTAGATAGATAACCCTATGAAACCCGCAGCCGTCCAAAACGTAAGATCAGCTGTGAAAGGCTTATTACCCTTACACCCGCATCACGAGAAGTCCCTGATAGGCCAGGAATGACGTTCAAGCCAAGACATAAGTAGGTAGAAACCGCTAGAGTGAGGAGACAACACGTAGTGCAGTCACCGACTCTAGCTGGTTCGTCTGGGTAGGGTAGGTAGGTAGTCTAGTAGTTTTTTAGCCCCCATGTAGCGTCGAGACAAATAGGATATTGTCGCCATTCTGTAGCTCATAGGCCTCCTCCCCTTCCAATTCCCAGTCGGCGTCATTGATCAGAACCAGGATACCCGGTCGCCTGTGTACTACGTCGTCAGTTGTTTTACCTCATCAGCTGGAAGGGAAGTTAGAGAAGTACGGATTGGGATGGGATTGGGTTGGATTGGATTCGAACATGGGCGAATCGAATATATTTTCAGGCCGGTCACCTGCGGCCCATGCGGCGACCTATCGAGATTTCGGAGATCTAAAAAGTACCAGGGCCCCCCGGGAGGGGGCAAAGAAGGAAGCGAACCCAAGTATGCTTCCTTGCTTCAGGATGGCAATTGGACCGGAAGGGGAAAAAAATACTTACAAATGATCGTCGAGTACAAATAGCTCTTTCCGGCTATCCTTCATGGTCTTGTTGCATAGATAGTCGATGAGGTACGAGATGGTTACTGGCTTGTTATTCTCGTCAGTTGCCGGGATGGTGAGCACATGCTTGCGCTCGTCGGAGAAGAGCATTTCCAGTCCGCCACTGATGGGATGAGCCGACGTTAGTTAGGTAAGTCTCACGGGGCAAGTCGCTAAACCTAGTTACCTAGGGGTAAGGGGTAAGGGGTAAGTGCCCGAGATCGTGCAGGTTCACGGGCAGGGGCAGGATCAGGATCTGTCATACTTACGAAAATTCAACCACTATTGACAGTTGTGAAGCGCCGGTGTTATCGTTGGCTGCAGTTCCCGTAGCCTGGTTTTCGGTGCTTATTGCCGCAACCGCCGCCATGGTTTTAACTATCTACTATGAGACAGGTAAATACTGACAATAGGGACGTATTTGGCAGGTCGCTGCTAAATATATGAATATTAAGTAAGAGATAGGGACGTCAATACCTGATGGGTTGGTGTTGATAGGAGGTCAATTCGTTCACATGAAAAGGACTCCTGTATTGACTCTGTATAGATACCCAATAAACTAATAAATTCATACAGCAGTATTCTGTACTTGTGGACTCTATCTCAAGGTTATCTCTAGTCCACAGCTGTTATGCTTCTATCGAGTAGATTTACCTGTTGAATTCCAGTTTATAAGCTTGTGGGTCAGGTGAAAATAGTGGAGATTCCCCCCCGAAACTCCATCAATGAGAGCCGAAGCCGTTTGTTGCCATGACTTTTTGAAGACTCTCGTTGAGCATTTAAGACACCAGGGCGCATAATGTAATATTAATAGTGAATAGCCGCCCGAATAACAAATATCGTCTCTCTATGACGCGCCAGCATGCGGGCCTCTCTCCGGCCTTAGTTGAGACCGTCGGCGGCTTAGCTGGCGGCTCGGTCGCTACTCTCGTAGTCCATCCTCTAGACATTGTGAAAACTCGCATGCAAAGTAACCCAGCCTACCTATACCCCCTTTTTTAATACAATTCTCAGTTGACTAACGTCAAAAATAGTACATCGCAGCAATGCAGCAACCTCTCAAAATCTCACTACTATGTCGGTGATCCGTGGCTTGCTGAGAGCGCCGCATCCGGTCGCTGCTCTCTACCGCGGCCTGACCCCCAACTTGCTTGGCAACGCGTCTAGCTGGGCTTCTTTCTTCTTCTTCAAAAGCCGGATAGAAAATGTCATTCTAAACATGAAAGGGCGACCGCACGACGACCGTGTTGCGCTTTCGCCCCAGGATTACTTCCTCGCGTCGGGCCTGGCGGGCATGTGCACGCAGGTCCTCACCAATCCCGTCTGGGTCCTGAAGACACGCATGCTGTCCTCTGATCGCGGCGCAGCCGGAGCATACCCGAGCATGTGGGCAGGCGCAGTCCAACTCCTGCGGACCGAGGGCTGGCGAGGGTTCTACCGCGGCCTGGGGATCGGTCTGTTCGGCGTGTCGCACGGAGCCGTCCAGTTCGCTGTCTACGACCCGCTAAAGAAGATGTACATCTCTCGCCGCAGGCGGAGCATAGGGGCTTCCGCTACCGATAGCGCCGGAAATCAGCTAATGACAAACGAGGCCACGTTAGTTTTGTCGAGCATGTCCAAGTTAGTTGCCGGCGCTGTGACTTACCCGTACCAAGTCATCCGCAGCCGTCTGCAGAACTACAACGCCGAGGAACGGTTCGGCAGAGGCATTCGGGGCGTCATCAAGAGGACGTGGAGAGAGGAGGGGGTCCGAGGCTTCTATCGGGGAATCATCCCTGGTGTGGTCAGGGTGATGCCGGCAACCTGGGTCACGTTCCTTGTATACGAGAACACGAAATTCTACCTCCCTAGATGGGCTGGCAATGCGGACATAGAACTAGTATAGACGTTCGCTAAAAAGTAGGCTTAGAGATATATTGTATTATAAATGTATTATTTTGCTGGGGTCACTGTCCTCACGATGTTCTGAGTCTATTGTATCTCACTATAGCTAGCGGCGCAGAAAAGATATATCCTGCTGCCGCCATTGCTTATGCGATGAGTATGACACCAGTCGAGTCCTAACAGAGCTTACCTCCGGTAGTCTCTTTGTAGTAACTGATAGTTTTTGTTGTCATAACCAAACCCTCCAGCTCACGGTTTGAGTTGGGAAACTTCTAAAGGGAAAAGAGACCTAAGAGTTCGAGACGTAGCTATTCAGTAGGCTCTTGACCTACATGCAGACGACCTCTCGTGCCCAGTTTATCCGCGCAGTAACCCGGGTCGAACCTTTTTGTTCATTCAACAGCGCAACAGCATGATCTTAAATTGTCGGTTTTCTCGTAATCCATCGATGTGCCCATCTCAATTTGTCTGGACGGTGTATATCGCAGTACGTGTCACCGTACCTTCCATTGTATCTCCTCTTGGATCCCCACGTCTTCAATGGTCCATCCCCACTACTCCGACATCGGCTCTACATACGCAACTCCTCCAACTTGCACAACATACTTATATAACAGTTTCCTTGAGGATCAATTAGTGCATTGGTTATTTATCTTCTCAGAAGTTTATTCTCACATTTAACCATTGTGTCCCGGCGAAGGGAGCTCACGGTTCTTGGTACATATTCTCTTGGAGTTAAAGGGAACACCGGCACACAGGGGACCAATGTCGGAGCAAGCCGTTTATACCCAGTGCGTGATCCCGGAGACTTTCTCTCTCTCTAGCTCGGCAAGCATTGGATGTCTAATAGATACTAACCACCGCTTTCACCGCCAAACAGCGGCCACCATGCCTCGGTCGTGAAGTCTCATGCGCGACGCACAGCGCAGAACTCAGCGGCATTCCTACTTCCGCACATCAAGCCGCACTTCAAGATCCTAGACATCGGATGCGGTCCAGGGTCCATCACGGTAGACTTCGCACGGCTGGTCCCGGAAGGGTCAGTCATAGGAATCGACGCCGTAGAGGATGTGCTGAGCCAGGCGCGGGCGCTGGCGAAGGAGCGCGGCGTCACGGACAACCTCACCTTTCAGCAGCACGACGCCAACGAGCTGCCCTTCAAGGACGGGGAATTTGACATCGTTTTCTGCCACCAGGTACTGCAGCACGTGCACGAGCCGGTGAAAGTCCTGCGGGAGATGGCGCGCGTCGCTAAGAAGGGGGGTAGTGGTATCGTTGCGGCCCGCGAGGCAGACTACAAGTCCTTCGTCTGGTACCCCGAGCTGCCCGGCCTCGACAGGTGGGGCGACATCTACCAGGCCGTCGCCAAGGCCAACGGCGCCGAGCCGAACGCCGGCAGGTTCCTCAAGAGCTGGGCCCGCACCGCAGGGTTCACGAACCCCGGGGACGTTACGTTTACCTGGGACTCCTGGAACTATCAGGATGCGGATGCCGTGTTCTGGGCCGAGGCGTGGAAGCAGAGGACGCTGCACTCGTCTTTCGCGACTACGTCGGTGGAGAGGGGCGTTGCGACGGATGATGACCTCCAGTTGATATCGAAGTCGTGGGAAGAATGGGGAAAGCAGCAGGATGCGTTTATTATCATATCTAATGGAGAGATTCTGTGTCGCGTGCGATAAGTGTTTGACGTTCGGGAGCCTGCTACACATGGTATATAGGGTTTACGACAAGTTTTTATTAATTCACGGACATGAGAACACGGTCTACATGTACCGGTAGGGTGGAAGTCTATGCTGTCTGTACGCTTGAATAGTATCTAACTACCTAGTACTCGAAGAGAGATAGATCATGTCTTCGCACATGGCTCCTCACACTAATATCAGTAGCCCCCTCTTCACCAGCAAGTATCACGAGCTACAGCAGGCGTGGGGCGACGGGCAATCTGGTGCTATTTCGAAGGGGAAACCTAGTGCCATTCCTAGGTGAACCGCCAGGCCCCCTGGTCCCCCGGGCCCGATACCGGCGCCTGTAGAAAGGCCGTCCTCGGCATCAAAGTAGGCCGCCACAGCATAATTCATCAGTAGTGTGGTCCACCGAGCCGTTGATACCGATCTAGATCCAGGTGAACAGGCTATCATCAATGTTGTCTCCGAGGTAGACGAACTGGGGGATAGGGTCGAGGTTCTCGTCCGCCTGGAGAATTGACTGCATATCCTCGTCGTTGGTCGTCAGCGGCTGCGTGTTCTGGTTTCTTATTATTTTATATTTTTGATAAAAAAATTAGGACGTAATGTAGGAATGATTAGGGAAGTTAAAGTCTCACAATAGTCTCAAATGCAGCGACGCCCTCATAGTCTATCAGCCGGATACCGCGGAGGAAAGTCGTGTTCAGGGCGCCCTGGCCAGACTCGACACCAGAGTAGACACCCGTCGCACTGAGGTTCCAGATGTCGACGGTGACAGAGGAGAGCGCCTCTCTCGTGTTGACGTTGATCTATTGGACCCCAAGGAGCAGGTCGATGGCATCGCTCTGCTTGGCTTCCTTGATGTTCGAGCGGAGTTTCTCTCTTGCGACGTAGTACGGCTCGTCGGCCATGTGAGGGCCGGGAATGCAACTAGTGTTGGCGCTGAAAACTTCCTCGGGTGGCGTGAACATGTCGTACGTCAACTGCTCCGTCATGTTATGATTGATGGCTTCATAGGCCTATAGGTCTTCTGGTGCCTGCTTGCCCTTCTTAGGTGCCAGATGATAGTTGTTAGCTATGAATTTTCTTATCATCGCCTCTTTTTCTAGGTCTTTTTGATTGGAAACTCACGAGCCGGTGATCCTCTTTTCTCGCGGAGGTTCTTGACAGCTCCTGCTCGGCGCTTGACAGATCGGGCTTTGAGCATCTGTGCAGCGGCCGAGTTGGAACAAGCGGTGAAAGATCGAGCTCCGATAGAGGCGGCATTATCTCGAGTGACGATTTTCCATTTCATATAGGCATGGGTGTGAGAGTCGCTAGGCTGGGCGGTAGTTAAGCCAGTTAGGAGGGAAGCCGTAGCAAGAACAACGTAGGTAGGGCGACCATCTTATCTAAGTCAAACGGGCCCCTTGAGGGTGCGGCTTTTGGTTTGAATCAGTGAGGGGTGGTAAAAGATAGCAAGCTCTGGACAAACAACGACGGTGTGCTGAATAGAAGTCATATAACTTCTCACATGGCCGACGGCTCTACTTTTATATGCTGTTGCCCATAGATCACAGGTGGTGCCATTCAGGGGGGCCACTGGGACCACCCATCGTGTTTACACCCATGTCACTCAACTCCTTTGGAAGAGCCCCTATCTGGACTGTAGACGTAGAGGCGGAGCCTCCTGCGAAAAACATCGTCTCTAACGTCGAATGATGGACTTTTTTCATGCGTTCTGTTGTCACTCCACCCGGTTCGCCAAGTGTTCGCGTTTCTGAAGGGCGGTTACGCAGCAGCATAATGAAACAACCGGCTTTGAGATGCATCCCCTCGCAAAAAGAGATAAAGAGAGTATGTAAAACACTGTGGCGGAGTGCTAAACTCGTCATCATCTCATCCCCATAACTTGTCTAGCCGTTGAGGCTATCTCGAATCCGGCCTGTAAGTAGCAGCCGATCAGGGATCTCGAAGTGCCGGCATTCATGTTACAATAGTAAGGGGCTTCAACAATAGTCCTATGGTGGGGTTTTCAGGGTGAGCTCGAAAGCTGGTGTCGGGATCGATGTTTCCCGCCGGCGGCAAGCCACGACCATTGTGGGTAACTAAGAAGATAGATGAAGGTAACTATCCAGTCAATACAACTAGCATAACGTGGTGTCGAGCGGAGAGTATATGTGCAGAGAGTGACACCGGACTTTACACGATTTGGACTTCGATCCTTCCTTACTCCGGTAAATTCAGGCTTGTAGGAACTGCCAAGTTCCAGTGCTGGACAGGGGTCCAATCACCTCTTTCTTATGGTACCTACAGTAGCACGGACGATTTGACAGTACATGTCGAAGAAGGCACCATATTCAACTGTCTTGGAGACACGATGCAGACTTAATTA